>Ga0265301_10000044_pt1 | contig 195326 bp, 194 predicted proteins | sample AusTroGonzalo_MG_2_FD_193488 | JGI IMG/M metagenome (GOLD analysis project Ga0265301, IMG submission 193488) | Bovine rumen microbial communities from tropical cattle in Woodstock, Queensland, Australia - Gonzalo_04 | ecosystem: Host-associated > Mammals > Digestive system > Stomach > Rumen ... | reverse complement strand
ACCACATCGACATAATTCCATATTTAGAATGATTATATTATTAAATTGTCAATTTGTATATATGATCGATGCGGTGGATGTTCCGTCAAGCGGAACCCTCTCGGAAAATGCTCAATGGTTCGCATTTTCCTGTGGCAGAGTACCACATCGACATAATTCCATATTTAGAATGATTATATTATTAAATTGTCAATTTGTATATATGATCGATGCGGTGGATGTTCCGTCAAGCGGAACCCTCTCGGAAAATGCTCAATGGTTCGCATTTTCCTGTGGCAGAGTACCACATCGACATAGGTTTAATAGCATGTTTATCATACCACAAAAAATTTTTCATACAAAAAGATTATTGAAGTTCTTTGTATATGTTATAAAATGTGGGTATGAAGCGGATAGTTTTAGGTTTGGTACTTTCTTCATTTACATTTATGCCTGTTTATTCACAAAATTTTGACATAAATTCAATTTTTGTTGCTCAAAATGGAGTATTCATCTATCATATCCCCGATGAAGATGAACAACAGGTGCAGGAAAATAAGCAGGAAGAAACTGCCAAAAATCAAGATATCGTAAGTGATGATGTTACTGCGGATACATCAGGGATAGAAAAATATCATTTTGACGAAGATACCAAAAATGCCGACGATGATTACGATATAAATGATATGTATGACTACGTCTTGCACGGATATGCAGAATATTATGATGATGAAGAAAATACTGTCGCACTTGACTTATCCGAAAACGAATACATTGTATTGCATATTCAAAAACCTGTTGTTATTGAAGGTAAATATTTTGGTTATCTCCATTCTTCCCCGTCATTGTTTGACAACAATTATTCAAAATACAATGGCACAGAATACTCCATTACACCTGTTTCAGGTTCTGCCGAAAAAAAAGTCGGGGGGTTTAGTGCCGGTGCAACATATTCACAGGGTATTGATTACGGCGAACTCGAACAATCATCAGGTATTTTTACCAAATATCAGTACAAAAGATTTGCTATAAGTACATCTTACGCAAAAACCGTAAATACTACGAACAACAACTATAATGACAATTTCTATATCGTACCCGAACTGCGTCTGAGCCAGTATTTCACCATTAAAAATATTCTTTCGGCTGACACCGCAAAAAAACGCAAAAAAGCAGAAATTGTTTTATCTGTTAATCCCTTTGGGAACAGGGATTATGACAGGCTTCGGCTCGAATTTGGGGCAAGCGAAACCTATGACGAAATAAATAACGCATTCAAAAATCAGTTAAAATTCTATACCATGTACAGATTTTAATCTTTGTAAATTATTGTTACAAACCGTCCAGTTTTTCTAAAGATTTGCTTCATGCACTCCGATAAAAAATATGTAGAGTTTAATACATATTAAGGAGTGTAGAAATGTCTGAAAAGAAAATTATGGATGTAGAAGATTTGATGATTGATTACGCTGAAATGACAAGTTTTGATTTCGGCACATTGTCAAACGAAGAAATGGACACATTGAACAGAATTACAAACAGAGAGTATATGAAAAAGCCTGTTCCGTTTAAATACGGCAACTTCAAGATGGCGGATTTCTTTCAGGAACTGCTGTCAGACAGAGGTTAATCGCTGAAGATTTTGGAGATATGTAAGATGAACGAAGAAAGATGGTTGTTTGAAAAAGGATGTTTTCTTGGCGACTGGAATGATGATATTCTTCCACGCAAAGAAACTCCCGTTGAATCGGTCTCAAAACTGCAGGATAAAGATTTGAACACCTTACTTGCGGAACTTGAGGACATCAAACACCATATTGAAGATGTCAAAGAAAGACAATGGCATTTGGCAAAACTGATTGAGTACCATAACAACGGTTTTGCCGCAGACTAACGGCTACCAAGACAGATTTACACAAATTTACAGGGCATAAACCAAATTGTTTATGCCCTTTTGTTTTAATTTTTTTTAAAATCGTCTTAGTTGTAATAAGATTTGAAACCTTTACCGCCTGCGTTCCAGTAAGAATTCCCCTGACTTCTCTGTTTTGTTCTGATACGAACTCTTGGATTTCTCTGTTCTGGTACCGGCTGACCTTTTGCAGCAGCATTCTGCGGAACCATATTCGGATCTGTTTCAACCTGACTTGCAGGAATAAAGTTTGCTTCATATACGCCATTGTTTACATTTGCAGTGTTTGTTTCTGATACTGTATTCTGAACTGCACTTGCTGTTGCCGAAGTTGCGACAGGTTCAGGTCCGACAGACAAAACTGTCTGTAAAGGCAAAAGCCCTTCTGCGCAGGCAAATGACGGAATTAATATCATAACTGCTAATAATAATGCTGTTTTTTTCATTTCGTACTCCTGTTATTCATTTTATATTACATTTTATATTATAATAATATTATATCATAAATCTAAACAAAAATAAATTTGCTATTGTATTATATAAAACAAATGAGGGATAAAATTTGCGCACAAGGCTGCCCGAATATTTAAAAAGACCGATAATTGATACGGATAAAACAAGAGAGGTTCGTAAAATCTTAAAAGTGAACTGCCTTAATACGGTTTGCGAAAACGCAAGATGCCCAAACAAAAACGAGTGTTACACAAAACATACCGCAACATTTTTAATTATGGGCAATAATTGTACAAGAAATTGCAGATATTGTAATATTACCTGCGCAAAACCAGAACCCTTAGACAAAGAAGAACCAAAACATATAGCGCAGGCTGTTAAAGCTCTCGGACTTAAATATGCCGTTATAACTTCTGTTACAAGAGATGACCTGTCTGACGGCGGGGCGGAGCATTTTGCAAATTGTATATATGAAATAAAAAAACTTTGCCCAGATACTAAAATCGAAATTTTGACACCCGATTTTAAAAACAACAAAAACTCGCTTGATACAATTATTCAGGCTCATCCCGATGTATTTAATCACAACATTGAAACAGTAAGAGAAGTTTTTAAAACAGCCCGTCCACAGGGGAATTACCAAAATTCGCTTGATGTGCTGAAATACATAAAAGAAAACAGCGATATCAAAACAAAATCAGGGCTGATGATAGGTTTGGGCGAAACCTTTGAACAAATTGAAGATACAATGAAAGATTTGAAAAATGTGGGGTGTGATATTTTGACAATAGGACAGTATATTCAGCCGTCAAAAGAACATTTGGAAGTATCAAAATACTACAGTTTAGACGAATACGAAACCTTAAAACAAATGGCAAAACAAATCGGGTTCAAAAATTATCAGATAGGGCCTTTGGTCAGAAGTTCATATAATGCATCAGGACTTTTATAGTATATTATCTAATATTTTTTCAAAGTCCCCGTCAAATTTCACCGCTCTGTCATCAATATAATAAACAGCGGGAATTTTTATATTTGTAACCTGCGTAACATATTCCGACAAATTGTGTTTTTCAAGCCATTTTATGATGTCATCGGGATCTCTGGTTGATAAAATTGTCACTTTATATTTTTGTGATAATTTTTCAAGAAATTGCGGACAACCTTCACGCATTTTACAAAGGTCATTTGGGTCATAGTGAGTGTATAAATTCAATACTCCGTCAAAATCAACACAAATATCTTTTTTCATAATTGTTTCTTTTTATTGCCAAAAGTATATTATAACTCATAAATAATAATTTATAAATCATTATTAGTCAAGTATAATGTCAAAATATATACTTTTAATATGTATATAATCAATTTGTATAATGTTAAATGGAAACGCAAATACACACAGGAAGAAATTTCCGAACAAACAGGCTTAAGTAAAAGAACGGTAAGCCAATTATTTAGCGGAAAACACTACAACTACGAATTATTTACCCTTGAAACTATTGCAAAATTTTTCAACTGTGATTTGCATGACATACTAATTAAAGTTGATGATGCGGAAGAAAAATAATGTAATTATATGCTATCTTACGGTAGCATGTCATTGCGAGCTCGTTAGAGCGAAGCAATCCAGCCGTTTTATCTGTCCATAACGATGAAATAACCGGGTTGCTTCGTCGGCAATCCTTTGCCTCCTCGCAACGGCAAACATTTACTGTAACATTGTATATAATTACCAAAAATAATTTCTTTAATTTCAATTAAACAACCACGTCAATTTCTTCGCCGAGTTTTTTTGTCAGGCGTTCAATTTCTTTCAGTTTTATATTTTTGTCAGAAAAGCAAGAGATTTTAGTTAAAAAGTCTTTCAATTTCGGATTTTTATGATTAATATTTTCAACATAACGCAGGGCATTTTTATAGTAGCCGACATGACCGGGGAATTTTGTGTCAAATGAATGGCATAAATTTTTTGCATCTTCAAAACTAAATATCCCCGAACCTATTTTCAAAAAAGATGATGTTGGAATTTTTTGACCAAAATTAACTGTATTGTAATTATTATTTATGTTCATACATGTAATAAATATAAGCAAAATTTTTTTTTGCTATTTCAATTCAACTTTTGTTCCGTCGGGGGTGTCTTTGAGAACTATTCCGATACCGTCAAGCGCAATTCTGATTTTGTCTGCAATATCCCAATTTTTCTCTGTTCTTGCTCTTTTGCGCATGTCAAGAATTTCATCCATTGAACCAAAAGTCTGACCTAACGCCTGCGATACGGTTTTAATCGCCTTTGCCAAATCATCTTCGCTTAAACCGGCTTTTTCAAAGGTGAAACCTAAGGCACTGCCAAGTTTATACAAAATCGTGTAGGCATCTTTTTCGCCTTTGTTGGCGTGTGTGGTCAAATCAAACAGAACAGCAAGTGCTTTTGAGGTGTTCAAATCGTTATCCATCGCCTCGCAAAATGCCTTATATTCATCTGTTTTTGTTATATCTAAATTTTCATTAATTGCGGTTTGTTTAGCGTTAGTTAAACGTTTTGCTCCTGCCTGAGCGGATGCTAATGCCTCATCAGAAAACTCGACAGGCATGCGGTAATGGTTTGTCAGAATAAACAGGCGCAAAGTATTTGCGTCATAATTTTTGAGCATATCGTCAATAGTTAAGAAATTGCCCAAAGATTTTGACATTTTTTCTTTGTTAATGGTTACAAACCCGTTGTGTAGCCAATAATTGACAAATTTGCATCCGTTAGCACATTCAGATTGTGCGATTTCGTTTTCGTGGTGCGGGAAAATCAAATCCGCCCCGCCTGCGTGAATATCAATAGTTTTGCCCAAGTGCTTGCGGTTCATAGCGGAGCACTCAATGTGCCACCCCGGACGACCTACACCCCACGGAGAATTATATCCGAATTTTTCGTCTTTTTTCCACAGTGCAAAATCAAGCGGATCTTCTTTTTGTTCTCCGACAGCAATTCTTGCCCCGCTTTCAAGCTGGTCTATCGGCTGACCCGAAAGTTTTCCGTACCCGCCAAATTTTTTAACTCTGAAATAAACATCCCCATTTGATTCGTAAGCATAGCCTTTTTCGATTAAATCTTTTATCATTGAAATCATTTCGTCCAAGGTTTTTGTGGCAAACGGCTCAATATCAGGGGGCAGATTATTCAATTTATTCATTGAATTTGTAAACTGTTTATACCAGTATTGTGAAACTTCCTGCGGGGTTTTGTTTTCATTTTCTGCTTTTTTAAGAATTTTATCGTCAACATCAGTGACGTTTCTGCAATATGTAACATCATATCCTCTGAATTTTAAATAACGGTACAAAACGTCCCAAGTTATGTAGCATCTTGCGTGTCCCAAATGAGCGTAATCATAGACCGTCGGCCCGCAAACATACATTTTGACCTTGTTATCCTCAATAGGTTTAAATTCTTCTAATTTTCCCGAATATGTGTTAAATAATTGCATGAAAAAAATCCCTCTTTTTGATAATCATACTACAAAAAGAGAGATTTTTAATTATACACTCTTATTATTCTTCACCACAGAGTTTTTGAATATCCTGTTTTGATAATCCGGTTGCTTCAATCAAATCATCAAGAAAAATATCGAGATAATACTGACCATTTGACATAGGAACACTATATTTATCAAAGTTGCCGCCACCGCGTTCAGTCATATTATTTTTTAAACTTCCCGGGGGTAAATTGAGTTTTAATATAAATTTTGCATCCCCAAAAGTCAATGGTTTCTTAGGATCCGCAAAATTTGAAATCCTGATAAAATCCCCCGATTTACCATCCATTAAATAGTTCAAAATATCTGCAAATATATTGGTATTAACATACTCTACATTACCAGCTGCAATTTGTTTTTTCAAATTTTCCACAGCTTCTTTCTGTTTGGGAGTTAAATTCCCTGTGTTAACCATCGGAATATTTTTAATTTTTTTACTTTGAGTGGTTTGTTCTGCTCTTGATGTTGCAGCAGCAGAATTAGCAGCCGATACATTGTTTACACTTTCTACCATTTTATTCTCCTTATAAAATATCACATGCTATATTACGGAATACTTTAATTAAAACTTTAATGATATTAAGAAAAATTAATTATAACAAATCGAAAATTTCAAATACCGGTTGTTCCAAGTGTTCGACCGGTATTTTTTCGTCTAATTCAAGCGTAATAGTCGGAATATTTCGTTCAACACCGCAGTAAGTTCCGAAACTCCCTGGGGTGGGATAGCCGATACTTTCTTCAACAGGATAACCGATTATATCCGATATTTTTTGTGCAATTTCTTGTGCAGGTCCATCATAATTTACGATTTTATATGGAGCATGGAACGTTAAAATTATTTTCGGCTGATATTTTTCGATAATATCAATGACAAACTTTGTTTCCGTTTCGCTTGCAGGTGAAATTCCACCGTAATAATCCTGCGGATTATCGCCTGCCTGACTTGTATCCTCCCCCCAATTCTTTGTGGGGAAATTACGGTTTAAATCAACTCCGTTTGCATTTGTGCGGGTACCGTTTTGCATACCGTCAGGGTTTAAACAGGGGATGAATAATAACCCCCTCTCCCTAGCCCTCCCCCTCGCAGGGGGGAGGGAACTGTATGTGCCCCCTCTCCCTATATCTTCCTCTTCGTAGTGGAGGGAATCAGTTACACCACCTATCCCTTTGTCTTCGCTTTCGCAGGGGAGGGAATTAATTATACATTCTATACAATCTCCTATATTGTCAAAAATATCATTATTCCAAAATCGTAAAACTTTAAAGCCATTCGATTTCAAAAATTTCGTTCTTTCATTATCTTTTTCAATATTTTCATTTTCGTTATGCTGACTGCCGTCAATTTCAATTACCAATTTATTTTGGAAATTGACAAAATCGACAATATAATTTCCAATTGGCTGTTGTCTTTTGAATTTCAGTCCGAATAGCCTGTTTGCCCGTAAAAAATACCACAAAATTTGCTCGGCATCAGTCATATTTTTTCGTAATTCTTTGGATTTCATTTTTGCAAAAAGGGAATATTGTTGTTTCTTATATCCCCTCCCCCCTCGAGGGGGAGGGGTAGGGAGAGGGGGCAGGGATAAATACTTTTCAATAAGATACTTACCCTGAGGCTCGTCACCATGAAATACACCAATTATCAAAACATTATTCTCTGACGGTGTTCCGATAAGTTCAATTTTATTCCCGAGTTTTGTTGTTGCAGATTCTAAAATATTCATATACCCCACTCAAGACCTATGAGAACAAAGCATCTATAAAATCATCCGCATTGAACGGTTTTACATCTTCCATTTTTTCGCCGACACCGACAAGTTTTACAGGAAGTTTCATCTCTTTTGCAATAGCAAGAATTATCGCACCTTTTGCGCTTCCGTCAAGTTTTGTCAATGCGGCACAGGTCAAATTAACACACTCCCCAAACACTTTTGCCTGCTGCAAGCCGTTTTGTCCTGTGTTTGCATCAAGCACCAAAATACTTTCTCTCAAACTTTCAGGTGCCTGTTTATCTATGACCGTCTTAATTTTTTTTAATTCTTCCATAAGGTTAAATTTATTTTGAAGTCTGCCTGCCGTATCAACCAAAATCACGTCATAATGTTCATTTCGTGCCTTTTGTATCGCTTCATAGACAACTGATGCGGGGTCCGCCTTATCACGTCTTACAATATCCGCGCCCGCACGGACTGACCAAATATTTAACTGCTCCTCCGCTGCCGCTCTAAAGGTATCGCCTGCGGCGACAAGAACTTTTTTGCCTTCCTGTTTGAATTTGTAGGCAAGTTTGGCGATAAGCGTGGTTTTACCCGCACCGTTTACCCCTGTTATAAAATAAATATTGAGTTCACCGTCTATAAAATTCAGTTGCGTCGAACCCGCTTCATTTAAGGTTTTTTTAAATTCTTCACGCAGATAATTCTTGAGTTCGGATGGTTTGGCACCTTTTTTTGAACGCAGATTATCAACAAGTTCCGACGCGTAAGTTACACCCAAATCGGCACTTATAAGGGTATCTTCAATATCATCAAGCGCAAATTCGGAGTATTCTTCTACGTTATCATCTACATTTGCAAGTACATTCCCTACAAGTGATTTTGCGGTGTTTGAAACAGTATTTTTTAAATCATTTATTTTTTCTCTGAAAAACCCGAACATAAAATAATCTTATCATAAAATATTTTTCGCAGTATTGAATTTTTATGTTTTAGTCTTATTATGTTCTTATACTTAGAAAGGGAGTTAAATCATGTTAGAAAAATTAGAAAAGTTTCAGGTCTTGCTTTTGGCACTTGTGCTTGGTATTTCGGGCATTGTCGCAACGCTTATTGTTACCAAAACCATGTCAAAAGATGTCATCAGTGTGACAGGTTCTTATTCGCAGACAGTTACATCGGATAAAGGGATTTACGAATTTGAAGTAATCGCAAGAGGCAGTTCAAGAGCAGATGCTTATGCAACCCTGCGCAAACAAAAACCTATTGTTCTTAAATATTTAAAAGAACAGGGATTTACTGATGAACAAATTGAAGTGAAATATATAAACGGCTACAATTTGTACGGTACAAACAGTTACGGTAATTCAAACAATGTAATTGTCGGGTTTAATGCCGACCAAAAATATTCGGTTAAATCCGATGATGTTGAAAAAATCAAAAAGCTTGCAACTGATATAAATTCTTTGACTGAGCAGGGTGTTGATATAAGCGGATATGAGCCGTCTTATTTCTATTCAAAACTTTCTGATTTGAAAATCGAAATGCTTGAAAAAGCATCAAAAGATGCAAAACAACGTGCAAAAGCGATGTTGAAAGCAACACACAATTCCGTCGGCAAAATTCAGTCGCTTCAGATGGGCGTATTTCAGATTACACCGGAAGATTCAAATGACGTATCCGATATGGGTATAAGTGATTCATCTTCAATTAAAAAGAAAGTCACATCAGTTGCGAATGTAACCTTCAGAATTAAATAGTATTTTTGAAAAGAAAAAGGCGGAGTTTAAACTCCGCCTTTTTTATCGCATTTCTTTTATAACACTGTCTGTAATATCTTCACCGCCGGAGATTACCATGCCTGTGGGCAAAACAAGGTTATAGTCAGTCTTTTTTGCCTGCGTGGAAATAAGATTTTTAATATTGGAAGTAATCTGAACAATTTTTTTGCTGTATTCTTCGTCAATTGCATTCCTTTTGGTTTCAATTTGTTTTCCGTAATTTAGCTGTAATTCTATTGCTCTATTTTGGTCAGGTGTATTTGCAATTTCATTTTGTGCCTTTGAAATAAGCGTTTGAAGTTCGCTGAGTTGTTTATCCTGTGATGCTTTAAGATTTTTTATATCCTTAGACTGTTCCATAACTTTTGTAATATCAACTACTGCAACTTTGTAGCGTGGTAAAGAAACTGCAACATCATTCATGGTGTACCCGCCGATAAAAAATAGAGCACAAGCCCCTACAAGCCAAATGTTTTCTTTTTTCATAGTGTAAATCCTCATTTTTCTGAACAAATGAATTTTATTAAAATTTATCATTATTTTTTATTGCCCTGACGGATAAAAAAATATCTTCCCGCTTTGGAGAAGATATTTGATTATACACTTACTTTGTAAACACTTTAGATGCCCTCACATGAGGATTTATAATTAAGCAAAAATGCTTTTTAATTCGTTTTTGGTTTCTTTCTTTTCAGAGTTGTTATTCATAAGCAATTCGCCGCCGTAGAACGGGTTAGAACCGTTTTTGTCTTTTGCGGTTTCCTGTGTGAAGATGCTTACAAACTGTGATTTGTTTGCGTCAGAAGCTTTTTGTGCTTCCGGAACAACTGCGTTTGCGTTAACATTTGGCATATATTTTCCGTCTATTTTAGAAGAAATAGCAGCCTGTGAATTTAAAAACTGAATAGATTTTAATGTTTCGGTATTCAGTTGAAACTGTAAGGTGTTGTTTAATGCGATTTGTTTTTGAGCCTGAACATCAATTTTCCCGTTATATAAATCAATCCCCAATTCAACAGGTTTAGCAAGAGTATTAACCTGAGCGTTAGCAGAGATGTTGTTTGAATAATTAGCACTTTTCTGTGTCGCACGGTTAAGAATCTCCTGCGAAACTTCTTTCAACATCGATCTGTCGATGCCATTTTTGTATAATGAAGTATAGTTTACATTAAGACTCATAGTCATTCCCTTGTTTCCTTACAAATAAGTAATCGGCATTTTTGTAAGAAACTTTAGGGTTTTAAGGATAATTGTTAAGACTTTGTAACAATTAAATATGCCTTTGTCCCGGGGTTAATAGCAGGTCTGCAAGCCTGTCAGAACCTGTAAAATCTCTTTTTGACATAAGTCTTGCCGCCAAATGGTTATCATAAGGTACAAATCTGTGGCGCAATTCAAACGAACCGTCGTTAAAATCAATGATACAATAGCATGCTTTTGGTTCTTCGGTCATCGGACGTCCAACAGAGCCTACATTTACGACAGTTTGCCCTGTGTTTGTCTGATATCCGCACGGGATATGGGTGTGTCCGCAGAGAATGAGTTTTTCGGTTGTTCCTTCAATAATTTCTTCAATCGTTTCTAACGGCATATTGGGCAAAATATCTTCGTTGTTTGCCCTCGGTGAGCCATGAACAAAAAGTACACTACACCCTTCAATTTCCTGACTTAACTGTGGCGGAAGATTATCAAGATATGCTTTATAAGTATCGTCAAGAATTTCCACATCACTTTCTATAGCATTTGCCATAACAGGATACTGAGCCTCAAGAAAATCAACCACTTCCGGTCCAAAGTTTGCTATCATTTTATCGGTATTCCCCTGAATAACTGTCCAAGTATCCTGTTCCATAACATAATCCATAACCTCTTTGGGCTGTGGACCTGCAAGTGCCAAATCTCCCAAGCAAAAAACATGTTCGCAGCCTTGCTCTACAACGTCTGTCATAACAGATTCAAGTGCTTGAACATTTGCATGAATATCCGATAAAACTGCAACTCTCATAATTTTCCCCTTATTTTGTTGTTGTGATAATATTATTTTATGATAAAAAGACGAAAATCAAAAGAAATTTCTATTGGTGATGTAAAAATCGGTAACAATAACCCAATTAGCGTTCAGTCTATGTGCAACACCGATACCCGTGATATTGATGCAACTTCAAGACAGATTAAAGAATTGTCTGATGCAGGGTGCGAAATCGTCAGGCTTGCCGTTTTGAATAAAGATGCGGGCGAAGCAATTAAAAAACTTGTAAAAATTTCCCCTGTTCCTTTGGTGGCGGATATTCATTTTGATTATCGTCTTGCACTTCAGTGCATAAATAACGGGATTTCCGCATTAAGGCTAAACCCCGGGAATATCGGCAAAAAAGAACACACGCAGGAGGTTGTAAAACTTGCAAAACAGCAAAAAATTCCCATTAGAATCGGGGTTAATGCAGGTTCGTTGGAAAAAGATTTGCAGGATAAAAATATTCCTTTGCATGAAAAAATGGTCGAAAGTGCCTTAAATCACATAAAAATACTTGAGGATTTGGATTTTGACTTGATAAAGATTTCACTCAAATCTTCTGATGTTATGACCACCATTGATGCATACAGACTTATGGCTCAAAAAGTTGGTTATCCCCTGCATATAGGTTTAACCGAGGCTGGAACGCTAAAAGGCGGACTTATCAAATCGGCAGTGGGTATCGGAACGCTTTTAGCAGATGGAATAGGCGACACCATAAGAGTTTCTCTCACAGAAAATCCCATAGAAGAAGTCTATGCCGGGTATGACATTTTAAAAAGTTTGGGATTAAGAAAAAGAGGGGTAAATTTCATATCCTGTCCGACCTGCGGAAGAACGCAGATTAATTTGATTGAACTTGCAAAAAAAGTTGAGGACAGGTTTAAAAATTATGACAAAGATATTACAATTGCCGTTATGGGTTGTGCGGTAAACGGACCAGGGGAAGCGAAACATGCCGATTTTGGTATCGCGGGAGGAATCGGTGAGGGGTACATCTTTAAAAAAGGCGAAATAATTGCAAGAGTGCCTGAAAGCGAACTTTTGCAAAAATTTGAAGAAATTGTTTTAAATTCTTAATTTTGTTCTGTGACATTAAGAAAAATTTCGTTATAATAGTTGTATGAAAAAATTTGTTCTGTTTTTGATGGTTTTAATAATGCTTCCTGTGAATGCCCAGACACTTACAGGCGGAGTTAAATACACCGTTGACGATGCAAAAGCCGAACTTCGGCACAACAGACCAAGCGTAACGGATTACATAATTACCCAAAATAATTTTATCGACAAAGACCGTAACGCTAATTATTTTGCTCTGTTAAAGGGTAAAACAAATCTTAACGACAGGATTTTGGCACTGTTTTCTGACGGGAGTTATGCGGTTAATTACAAAAACGACCTCAAGCACGTTTGGTATTACGACAAAGACGGAACTTTAATCAATGTAGAAATTCGCACTTCCTTGGAATTTCCTTACGGCAGTTACAAATACAGCCCTGATGGGGAACTAATTAATATGAGCCTGCGTGTTTCAAAGGATGAAACGTTTATTTTTTCACCGTTTGGCGAACTTTTGGGACACTGGGTAGGGGATAATTGTTATGATGAAAATGGTAATGTTGTAATGACAAGAAAGATTATGCATTAAGCATTAATGTTCTGATAACTTATCAAACAAACGGTTGATGGAAAAATACCTGTTTTATAATAAAATTAGTCACAAAAGAGGATTAATTTTATGGCTGTAAATAAAGAATTATTGGAACGATATAAGGCAATGAAAGCTGCAAAACTTGCTCAGGCAGAACAAAGCGGACAACCTGTCAAAACAGGTTTTGCGGCATTAAGTCAGACATCTTATTCTTCCACACCAACTTCTGCACCGACCCCCGAATCTATGCAAAGTCAGTCGTGGCAGACAACTCACGGTCAAAATTCTTACAGTCGGGAAACGATGGACAATTATAATTCGCAATTCAGCACACCGCAGTCGTTTATGACACCTGCGCCAATGCCTGAAAGTACCGATATGTACTTAACTCCGACACCCGCACCGACATCTGCACCTGTGCAGTATCAACCGATTGTTAATGAACAGACAGTCAAAAAATTTGCACTTATCGGTTATCCGTTAGACCATTCAATGTCTGAATACATACATCTTGCAGGGTTCAAAAGCATGGGGGTTAATGCGACTTATGAAATTATCCCGACTCCGCCGGATGAACTTTCGAACACGATAAAATATTTAAGAACTAACGGTTACAGCGGGTTCAATGTTACCATACCGCTAAAACTTCCGGTTACTCTATTTTTAGACGAAATTGATCCGTCTGCAAGTATTGTAAACGCAATAAATACTGTCATAATAGACCCTCAGACAAATGCATTGAGAGGTTATAATACTGATGCAAAAGGATTTATTTCCGCTATTCCGAATGACTTTTCTTTATACGGAAAAACAATTGCAATACTTGGAACAGGCGGTGCCGCAAGGGCGGCAATTACCGCACTGGCACAAAAACAGGTCAAAGAAATGAGGCTTTATACAAGAAACATTGCAAATAGTATTGAACTTGTGGATTATTTGAGAAAAACTTTCCCGAATATTATTTTTAATGCTTATCAAATTGACCAGTTTAAAGATTTTTCGGATGTAAACATGCTTGTAAATGCCACCCCGATAGGTATGAGCGGACCTGCTGTCGGTTATACTCCGGCTGAAGAAGATGAACTTCGCACTTTGCCTAATGATGCGCTTATATATGATGTTGTTTATAATCCGAAGAAAACTAATCTTGTAAAACTTGCAAATAAACTAAATTTGCGCTGCATAAACGGTATTGATATGCTTATATGGCAGGCTTATGAGGCTGAAAAAATCTGGACAGGGCGCACTCCCGATTTTAAGGACATGAAAATTGCGCTGCTGGAAAATCTCTAATTATCCCTTCACTGCGCCTTCGTTTTCACCCGATATAAAGTATTTTTGCATAGCAAGGAAAAATATTATAATCGGAATAGTTGAAATTATTGAACCTGCAGCGATATAACGCCAGTTTGAAGAAAACATCCCCTGCAAATTGTTTACCCCTACAGGCAGAGTGAACATTGATTCTTTTGTCAAAACAATACTCGGCCAGAGAAATTCACCCCACGAACCGATGAATGTGAATATTGCCAAAACCGCCAAAGATGGTTTGACCATAGGCAAAAGCACTTTCCAAAATACCTGAAATACGTTGCATCCGTCCACAATTGCGGCTTCTTCCATTTCTCTGGGGATAGCCAAAAATGCCTGTCGCATAAGAAAAATCCCGAATGCACTCACGGCAAAAGGCATTACAAGCCCTATGAACCCCATTGTATCGCCGTAAGCATCTACTAAATGCAATTTTAATGTTATTAAATAAACAGGTAACATAATTGCCTGAAACGGTATCATAATCGTTGCCAGAATTGCAAAAAACGTGATTTTTTTGCCTTTAAACTCCATTCTTGCCAAAGGATAAGCGGCAAGTGATGATAAAATCAAGTTCAAAATAACGGTTGCGCCCGCAACTATTATTGAATTAATAAAATACCGCATCAAATCAACTCTTTGCCATACCCCCGAATAGTTTTCCCAAGTAAAATCATGCGGGATAATTGTCGGAGGATATGCAAAAATGTTTTCTCCCGCACCTTTCAGTGAGGTCGATAACAGCCATATAAACGGAAATATTGATAACAACGACACCGCAATCAAAATTATATGAGTCGGTATGTTTTTAAAGTTTAGTTTCATATTTTATATCTCCCCCGTTCAAAGCAGAAGATGTTGATAAGTGAAAATATCATTACGATAATAAGCAGAATTACCGCCATCGCACTTGCATAGCCCAAATCCAAATTTTCAAATGCTTTTTCGTATATGTAATAAACAATAGTTTTTGTTGAATCCAAAGGCCCGCCTTTTGTCATGACATAGATTTCTGCAAAAATCTTCATCGCAGAAATTGAACTTATTGTTGTAACAAGTGCAATTGTTGGCATCAAATGTGGAACGGTTACGGTCAGATGTTTTTGCCAAAAATTAGCACCGTCAATGTCGCAGGCTTCATAGAGTTCTTTGGGCACGCTCATCAAAGATGCAAGGTAAATCATCATATAATAGCCGATACCCTTCCAAATGGTGACGATTATGACCGAATAAATCGCATATTTAGGGTCTGTCAGCCAGCCGATTTTTGGTAAATGAAATAACTGCATAAAATAATTCAAAATTCCGTCCTGAGCATAAAGCCACTTAAACGCTATTGCTGCAACGACAATAGACACAATTACAGGCAGGTATATAAGAATTTTATAAAGCGTAATGCCTTTAATTTTTTGGTTAATCAGCACAGCCAAAAACAGCGGGGAAATCGCTAAAATCGGCACTGCAACAATAAGATACAGAACCGTGTTCCACATGACTTTATAAAAAACAGGATTATGCAGAATTTCAATGTAGTTTTTTATCCCTGCAAAATCAGGATTATAAATGCTGTGAGAATAATTTAAAAAACTCAGCCCGATAGTCTGAAAAAACGGGATAAAGAAAAATATCAGCAAAACAATTCCCGCAGGAAGCAGAAACATATATGGTGCAAATTTACCGTAATACTTGAACATATCTGAATTATGCCATTTTAAGGTTCTGTGGTCAAGTCTGAAATAATAATACCCTTTGTAAAGATATGTAACAAATATATACTTTTTATATAAAATCATGCAATTTTTGATTTTACAAATTGTTTATATAAGAGTAACGAGGTATAATCAAATCTATGGATGAGAAAAGCAGACAAAACTTTGAAGTAATAGATAATACCAGAGAAAGAGTTAATGAAGTTTCTGTAAAATCTGTGGTTTCTCATCAAACGAATCCGATTACACGAAAGTTGCTGGACTTTGGCTTGTCCAACAAAACCCGCAAATTTTCCGTGCGTGATTTGTTCAGTAGATAGACTTAGTAACACGGTTTTATGAGGATCGATACGTACATAAATTTGTGCGGTTTGCGAAAAGTCGAAACGATTTGTACTTCGTTACACTTTTTTACAGGTAGTTTATGTATGAAGTGAAAAAACAGATATATCTTGATTTTACCAAGAATCAAAAATCCGCTCTGTGCAATTATTTGAGGGCACTTGTCAAAAAAAGCCCGCAACTTTCGGAAACAGAGATTTTAAACAAGTTTATTGAGGATGAAAAATATTATCTTGAGATAAATTCTTCAAGGTTTGAATTTCTGAAAGATATTTTAGATGCGGAGTGGTTTCAGAAAGATACCGAAAAATTTGTTCACGAATGTAAAAAATATTATGACTACAAAGAGTCGCAAAGACCGATTATTGAAGCGAATAAGGCTTTTGAAAAACAAAAACGTGAATTCCTCAAAAAAGTAAAAATGTCAAAGGAACAACCGACCAAAAAACAGTTGTATTATTACGATAAATTGTGCAAAAAATACGGGATAGAAAAGAAAGAATTATCTTCAAAACTTCAAGCGATGGAAGAAATTGATAAGATAATTACTGAACATGAAGTAAAAATAAATACAGAGGACTAAATGTTAATAACTGATATAGTAAAAATTTTAACAGATGCGGGAATAGATCAGAACGAAGCGAATATTGAAGTAAAAATGCTTATTGAACATTTTGCGGGTTTTGGGATTGAAGATATTATCATGGGCAAAAAACTTGATGAAGAAAAACTTAAAACAATTGAGCAAAAGGCAAAACTACGCGCCTCAACCCGTCAGCCGATTCAGTATATTATCGGACAGGCAGATTTTATGGGTGAAAAATTTATCGTTAATCCTTCTGTTTTAATTCCGCGTGACGAAACGGAAATTCTTGTGCGCAAAGCGGTTGAAATTATTAAGGAAAATCGGTTTAAAACGGTACTTGATGTCGGGACAGGTTCGGGGTGTATCGCCTGCATGATAGCAAAACTAACTAATGCAACGGTAATCGGAGCGGATATTTCCTTTGAAGCCATTGAAACGGCGTTTAAAAATATGGAAAACCTGAAACTGTTTAATCGCGCATTGTTCAGGAAATCCGATTTGTTTGCAATGATTAGAGAGGATGAAAAATTTGATGTGATAGTTTCTAACCCGCCTTATATTCCGCCCTCAATGAAAAAAAATATTCAAAAAGAGGTGACTTTTGAACCCGATACGGCACTTTATACAAAAGATGAAAAAGGCTTGGAATTTTACGAAAAAATAATTATTGATGCTCCGAGATTTCTGAACGAAAACGGTTATCTGCTTTTTGAACTAGGGATAAATGAATCTCTTGAGGTTGCGCAGATTATGAAAAATACAGGATTTAAAAATATTCAAATAGTAAAAGACCTTGCAAATATTGACAGGGTAATTTTTGGAAGGATTTAATTAAGCAGGCAAAAAAAATAATACCCTTATCAGGTATTACTTTTTTGTTAATCATCTTGACGGGATTTAGTCCTCAATATCAAGATTTGAATCGGCTTGAAGCTGTTTTTTCATGATGTTGTTTATTACAGCATCGACTAACAACTCATAGGATTTTTTGTTTTCAATTCCTGGGAATTCCTCTTTGAGTTGGGTTCTGACCATTGCTTCCAGCTCATTTCTGTCAGAAAACATGTTTACACCGCTAATAGATTCCAAATAATCCATGGTGCTTTTATCTAATTGTGTTTTGCCCGAATATTCCTGTAATCTCGACTTTGGAGATACCGTTTCTTTAATCTTTTTTACGAGTTTTAAATTTTTAATTCGGTCAAACATATTTTTGCCTCACACACTAACTTCTTGTACTATTTTAAAGTACCGTAAAAGAATTAATTGACTACTTTACATATTATATTTACAAATGTTTACAATTAAATCCTACAATTTGCTGAAATCCGCAAGATAATCATATTTTTCTTTTAACAATCCCAGTAAAGACACCCTGTTATTTTTAACATTTTCATCTTTGTCCATAACAAGAACATCTTCAAAGAATTTTGTAACCGCCGGATTAAGTTTTTCAAGTTTATCAAGATATAACTTGTAATCCGCAGTCGGTTCAACTGTTTTGATTTCATCGTAAAGAGCCTTTTCTGCAGGTTCTGTGAAATACTGCTCATTTACAGCCCCGACCGACGCATCTTTTATAATTCTGATTACCCTGTTTGCATTTTCCAAAAGAAGCGGAGCGTCAAGATTTGAAACGATTTCAACTCTTTTTACATAATCTGCCAAATCTTTTAACGGATTATTCAAAGCGCATGCTTCAAGTACATTTTTGTTGTATTTTTCCGATAAGAAAATAATCATTCTCTGGATGAAAAATTCGTTTATATCATCGGCGCAGTCACTTTGTACGGGGAGAATTTTCAGAGCTTCCTTTATGTATTTATCAATGTCAATTTTTAAATTGCCGTCTAAAATGGTTTTTATAACGCCTAATGCCGCGCGTCTTACCCCGAGAGGATCGGATGAACCTGTCGGCTTTTTGCCCCCTGCAAATACCGCACAAACAGTATCAATTTTGTCGGCAATTCCGACAATTTGTCCCTCTAAACCTTTTGCGGTTTCACTTTCTGCATTTATCGGGAAATAATGTTCTTTGATACCCTCGACGACTTTGTCGTTTTCGCCTGAAACTCTTGCATAATCAGAACCGATATAACCCTGAAGTTCGGTAAATTCAAATACAAGGTGGGTTGTCAAATCCGCTTTGCACAAAAGCGCAGTGCGTTCAACATCTGTCGAATTTACACACAAATCAGTACAAATGTCTTTGGACAGTTTGATAAGTCTTCGAGTTTTATCATACATTGTTCCCATACCTTTTTGGAAAGTTACACCTTTAAGACTTTCGACATAATCTGATAAAGGTTTTTTGGTATCTTCTCTGAAGAAGAACACCGCATCATCTAACCTTGCTTTAATGACACGTACATTACCTTCTTTGATGTTTTTAAACTCATTGCCGACATAGTTTGCCATTGTAATAAATTTGTTTATTAGTTTGCCGTCTTTATGCAGTGCAAAATATCTCTGATGAGAACTCATAACCGTAACCGTGACTTTCTCGGGAATTGTCAGAAATTCCTCATCAAATTCGCAGATTACAGGTACTGGATATTCCGTAATAAAGGTAACTTCTTCTAATAAATCATCAGTATAATAAGGTACAGCACCAATTTTTGCCGCTTCATCTTTTGCTTTTTGAATAATAAGTTCTCTGCGTTCGTTTTGGTCAACAATAACGCAGGCATTTCTCATTGTTTCGGTGTAATCTTCGGGTTTGCCTATCGGCAGATTTTGCATTGCAAATCTGTGCCCTCTTGTATAGATTGAAGATTCCTTATCAATAATTTTAATTTTTACTTCTTCATTATCCAAAATGGACACTATCCATTTAATCGGACGGGAAAATTTTTCATCATTATAACCCCAGCGCATAAAATGAGCGCCCTGCAACTTCATAAATACAGACGGAACATTTTGTGATAAAAGTTCTTTAATATCTTTGCCTTTGATGATAATTTTTGCGTGAACATAATTATCTTCAACGTACAAAGAATCGGGCAAAAGGTTGTTTTTCTTTGCAAAACCTTCGCCTGCTTTGGTTAAATTGCCGTTTTCATCAAATGCAATATTTGCAATCGGACCTTTGACAATTTTTTCTTCATCAGCTGTGGCATTTTCAAGTCCGTAAACCAAAACCGCCAAACGTCTCGGGGTTGCATAAACTTTTATATCCTCAAATTTAACCTTGTTTTCATTTAAAAATTTTGTAAAACCGTCATTTAATTGTTCAATTGCCTGAGGTATAAATTTGTAAGGTAATTCTTCCGTTCCGACTTCTAATAAATATGTACTCATTTCTCGTCCTTATGTTTATCTGTTACTGCGATAATTATAGTAAAAGCACAATGGAATGTAAAATTAATTTTGATAAAAGCCAAAATATAAAAGCGTACGGATTAAATTCATCCGTACGCTAATTCTCTCTTCTTAATATCTTATTAGTATTCAATACCCTGTCTTGCCATAACACCGATGTCAAAGTAGTGTTTAATCGGTTTCATTTCGGTTACAAGATGTGCCATTGCAATAAGTTCAGGATGTGCATAACGACCTGTTAATACAACTTCCAAATTTTCCGGTTTGTGCAATAAAACATCTTTAATTTCACTGACTTTAATCATGTTCATAGCAGTGCAGATATTGATTTCATCCAAAATTACAAGCTGGTATTCGCCTGAATTAATAGCTTCTTTTGCCTTTTCCCAACCTTTTTTTGCTTCTTTATAATCTTCCAAACATACATTATGTGAATAGCAAACTCTGTCCATACCAAACTGAATTACTTCAAGATTTGGCAAAAATTTTGAAGATGAGAGCATTTCGCCGTAGGTGGTCGCACCGTCGCCTTTGGTAAACTGAATGACAAGCACTTTCCAGCCGTGACCCAATGCACGCAAAGCAAGACCTAATGCTGCAGTTGTTTTTCCCTTGCCATCCCCTGTGTATATTTGTATATAACCATGCTCTAACACCTAAACTACCTCCGCGGACTACACGTTCTCTTTCTATATAATAAACTATTTCCCATAAAAATTAATCGTTCAATGGATGGATAAATGAAGTAAAAAGAAAAAAATTTTCTGTTTGCTTGTTTAAAAATCTCGTTCCCGATTAAGTAAATTTATCATAGAATAAATTTTGAATTTTGACCAATGTTTTTTCCTTTGCATGCCAAAGTCTTTACAATTTTTTTTTGTCAAATCTCAAAGAAGTGCAGTTTGATTAAATTAGCGCAATTATTAATTGCCGATAAAAAATTTACAAAAATATTGTAAAAAAAGATTAAAATACTATTGCACACCCCGCAAAAAGTCTGTCCGTTTGACTTTACTCCCATGCTTGAATTGTGAAGTTATTTTAATAATTGCAATACATATTTTTTTCTACTATCATTTTAGAAAAGGGGAGTAAAGGGTTATGGAAGAGAGAAACAATAAACCGGTTGTAAAACTTATATCTAAACCAAAAGATATGTTAAAAACGGTTTATACTGCATGCAGAACATGTTACAGCGCTGATACGCCGATTAATATTTATGAAAAAGCCATTGATGAAGAAAAAATGCTAAAACTCATTAAAAATGTTGTTGCATCAGGGCATCATTCGACAATTGAACATATACAAATTAGTTTTGCAATTTCAAATGTTTCAAGGGCATGCACACATCAACTTGTCCGCCACAGACTGATGTCATTTTCTCAAAAATCACAGAGATATGTTCAGGAAAAAGGCCAATTTGATTATATTATTCCGCCGACTATTGACAAAAATCCCGAACTAAAAGAAAAATTCATCGCATTTATGGGTGAAATTTCCGATAAATATCAGGAATTTGTTGATGCGGGCATTCCTGCGGAAGACGCAAGATTTGTCCTTCCGAATGCCACATCATCATCGCTTGTTGCAAGTCTTAATTTGAGAGAACTTATTCACTTAGCGCAGTTAAGACTGTGCACCCGTGCGCAGTATGAAATCAGAATGATGGTTAAGGCTATGTGTGATGAAATTACAAAAGAGGAACCGTGGCTCAAAGAATACCTTGTACCCAAATGTGAATTTTTAGGATTTTGCGATGAACACAAATCTTGCGGAAGAAAAATAACAAAATCAGAACTGTTTGCAAAAGCAGGGGTGTAATTTGAAAACACTTATTCAGAGGGTAAAAAGAGCATCTGTTACAATTAATGGGAAACTATTTTCCGCCATTGATAACGGTTTGCTTGTCTTTTTGGGAGTTCAAAAAGGTGACAGTCGGGAAAATGCTGATAAATTAGCGCAAAAACTTGTTAATCTGCGCATATTTGAAGATGGAAACGACAAAATGAACCTGTCGTTAAAAGATGTAAAAGGACAAATGCTTGTTGTTTCTCAATTTACTTTGTGCGGAGACTGTAAAAAAGGAACCCGCCCGAGTTTTGATAATGCGGAATTACCCCAAAAAGCAAACGAACTCTATGAATATTTTGTTTCTCAAATCAAAGCACAGGGAATTGAAACAAAAACAGGCAAGTTTGGCGCGATGATGGATGTTGCGCTGATAAACGACGGGCCTGTGACTTTTATGGTGGAAAAATAACAAAATATTTTTAAAAATTTTGTGCTAAGATTCATTTATGAGAGTTTTAATTGTAGATGATGTTTCAGGGTGGATAAGATTTCACAGGATAAATCTTGAATATCTTAATATTGAAAATCTTGAAATCGACAGTGCAACAAGTGCAAGCGAAGCACTATCAAAAATTGAGGTTTCCATTGATAATCCTTATGATGTCATTTTTACGGACTTGCAAATGGAAAGTAATTACTTGCCTAAACTTGCGGGTGAGTGGCTTGTCGAACAAATAAAAATGTTTGATGAATATAAGAACTCAAAAATAACAATAATCTCTGCTTCGCCATCTATTGAACAAATTGCTCAAAAACACAAAGTTAATTATTTATCAAAGTTTACCGTCAGAAATTCAGACAGTGAAATATATAGGCAGTTTATATAAAATTCATAGCCTATCGGGTAATTTATTTTCAACTTTACTGGTTTAATATAAATCTTGTAAAGGAGTTTAATTATATGAATGTAACCGTTCGTAAGTCGCAAATTGCGACAATGAAAAGTTTTGACAATTTGTTTATCGATATGACCGAAAAATTTTGTAATCAGAGGTGTAAACACTGTTATATTGATTTTCCACAATTTAAAAAATGTGAAGATTTTATTGATATTGAAAAAATAGCGGATACTTTGAATGATTTAAAAGATATTGATATTAAATGTATTTATTTAACAGGTGCGGAACCTATGACACATCCTGTTTTTAATGCAATTTTAAGATTGTGCCTGAAAAAAAGTTCTGTTTGCGTATGTACAAATGGGTCTTTTATCAATGAGAAAAAAGCAAGGTTTTTAAAAAAAGTAGAAGATGAGTCTGAAAATGAAATATTTTTTAAAATAAGTCTTGACCATTATTATGAGATTAAAAATGATGATATAAGATATAGAGGTGCTTACAGACATGCTGTTTTTGCCGTAAAACATCTTCTGAAATATAATTTCAATACGATTATTACGGTTACAAATTATTATAATGAGAATGAGTATACAATCACGGAAGAAATTTCAAAAATATTTTCAGACTGTGTACAACAACCTCAGATAATAATCAATCGTGTGCACGATAAAACTTCTGATGTGAGTGATGATATAACAGAGCAAAAATGGAGTAGGCTCGAATGTGAATATGGCAGAACACTTAATGCAGAAGGCATTTACGCTTGTCCGTTTTTATCCGGAGATTACAGAGGAAGATGCGGAAGTGATTTTAAAGATTATTCAACACAAATCCCGCTTGAAACAAACTTCTGCGTGACATGTATTAAAAATCAGCATCAAATGTTCGGAATAAATTTTAAAGACTAATTCGATTCCTGCGAATACAGCTTCAATTTAAAGTTTATAAGTAAAATCTGCTTATTTTTTCTGTAAGGAACAACTTCTACTGATTGAATATCAAGAAAATGTTCATGTTTGTAAAGCTCTTTTAAGAAATTGTTATAACTTGTATAATTTGCAATCATCTCCATATTAAGACGTGCGGCCTTATATCTGCCGCCTGCTCCCTTTACAAAAGCATCGTCCTGCGGGTCATATTCGTATTTTATGGTACGAACTTTTATTTTATTAATTCGTATTAGTTCCAAAATTTCGGCGAATTCACCCTGAATAATTGCTTCGGTGTTCATACCTGTTGCAGCAGGCTTGTAAAACGGCTTACTCTTTGCAGCATCTTCTGCAGTTTTCTTTGCTTCGGCTGCTTCTTCTTTCATATATTTTTCAAGTTGAGTTTTTTTCTCTTTTAATAATTGTTCCTTTGTAGTTATATCATTTCTGTAACCCAAAATGCTCTGAACATTTTCAAATAATTTTATACTAAAGAAAATGGAAATAACTATAGATACAATTACTATCAAAATCGGGACTATAAATTGTTTAAGTTTTTCATTATACATAATTTTTTGAATCCTTTGTTTATCCTAATTTGTTGGTTGCTCCTGATTTTGCGAATTATTAGGGTCCTGATTATCTTGATCCTGCCCTACACTGCGCAGGGCATTCATGAATGATGATAATTGTCCTTCGTCCATATTTGTTATTTCAAATGCATATGGTGCACTATTTGAATTTGATGAGTTTTGTATTACTTCATCAATAGAAGATGTTTTCAAATCGAGTTTACTTAAACGCAATTTTGATTCAACCAAATAGTCTTTAAGGTTTTGATAGAACACATAAACGTCTTCTACAGTATTTGCATATCCTTGAATATCAATATATCCGTCATCACCTGTCATAAAATAACTTAAATACAAATTTTTGGGTACTGAATCTCCCAATGCTCCGAATGCCATTATTTTTATTCGATTATTTAGAAGAACTCTTTTAATTTCGTTATATGGATCAAATTCCGGACCACCTTTATTTTGATAATTTTTAAGTTGCGAAGTTATATTTGCAATTTCAGAATCAAGTTCTTCAATTTTGCTTTGATATTTTTGTGTCATAATATTTGATGAAATCCAGCCTACAGACAGTGGAATGACAAGAGCAATCAGGAGAATTAAACTGTAAAGCATTGCTTTTGGTCTGGTCAAAATAATTGTTTTATCTGCACTGATAGGAATTTCAAGAATATCATTTCTTGCGTAGCCCTCAACGCAAGTTAAAAAGTTTACATAAAGCGGGAATATTGCAGGATCAGGGAACATCCCCAATAAATGCAGTGATACTTCCGCTTGGTACTCTGGTATAAGAGCACGAGTAATATCTGACAAACTGTTTTTGCGGAATTTATTATCTTCGATAACTGTAATTCTTCCGCCAAATTGCAAGCGTTTTGATAATATTCTTGCTGAAACTAAATCTGTTTCGGAAATAACCACTAACGATTGGCCGGAAGAGCTCATTAGTGCAATTTGTGCAGCATTATCTATTGCCGAATAAATTTCATCGCCTTCAAAAGATTTAATTGGCAATGGCTCTTCATAAAAATCTTGAAGTTTCTTACCCTGAAATCCGAAAATTTGGAAACCACTGTTATTAATAATCATCAGATTCCAAAGGGCAACATCTGAATTGATTTCTACGTCAACAAAACCGCCACTTACCAAAGCTTTCAAGTCAGAAACAAGAGAACAGGTTATTTCTATTAAATTTGCCCCCATCTCTTTGAACATATTACGCAGGGTTTCCATAACATCTGATTGTATGGCAGTATAAAAAATACTTTTTGTGTCAGCGTTTGACGTTGAAGCGTCAAACCAATAAGGTACAGGATCTGTCCTTTTAAATATATAAGTTTGATCAAGTTCGCTAAATACGATGTTTTTAATGCTTTCATCGTCACTGGCGAAAGGGATATTATCTTTATGTGCAAACCAAATCGTAGGCAGGCTTATATGAACATTGCATTTCGAAGGCAAAAGATTGCATTCTTCAAACAATTTTTCAATTTTGGCATTTAAAATATCATAATCTGCAACCTCTCTTATTGCTTCATTATATTCAATCGAGGCGTATGCATAATTAGACATCAGATTGGTATGTGGATCAATAACCCCCAATTCTATAATATTTGTCGGCGAAACAGCAATATATACTTCTGTAGCCCCTCCCAAAATGTTATCCAAAAAATTTGCCATATATAACCTGTAATTTTTTTTACTATAATCCTATTTTTATTATACAATATATTTTGGAAATAAAAAAATCTTAACATAAATTTACACCCCTGAAAGGATAATATTTATAGCGAATGGTAAATATCATTGAAAAAATTAAGACTTTAAAAATGCAAAAAAATGCGATAATCCTTGCGCATTGTTACCAGCCTGTTGAGGTTGATCAAGTTGCGGATTATGTTGGGGACTCTCTCTATTTAAGTCAAATTGCATCTAAAACGGATGCCGATATTATTGTTTTTGCAGGGGTATATTTTATGGCTCAGACTGCTAAACTGCTTTCACCCGATAAAAAAGTTTTACTACCGCAAATTCAGGCAGGATGCAGAATGGCAGATATGTTAAGCCATAAACAATTAAAGGATTTTTTATCTCAACATCCGTCACTCCCAACTGTATGTTATGTTAATTCTACGGCGGAAGTTAAAGCTGAATGTGATATTTGCTGCACGAGTTCAAATGCAGAAAAAATTGTAAAAAGTCTTGGCAAAAGCAAAGTTTTGTTTGTACCTGATACATACCTTGGCAAGTGGGTTGAAAAACAGTTAGGTAATGTTGAAGTCATTACATACCCCGGATTTTGCCCGACACATTTGCAAATAAGACCACAGGATATTGAAAACGCAAGAAAAAAATACCCCGATGCACTTATTCTTGCGCACCCTGAATGTCATATGTCGGTATCTTCAATCGCGGATTATGTCGGTTCAACTGCAGGAATTATGAAATTTGTCCAAAACAGCAAAAACAAATCTTTTGTCATCGCAACCGAACAGGGTGTTACAGACAGACTGAAAAGAGATTATCCAAACAAAAAAATCATTCCGATAAAAAGCGACCTGATTTGCCCGAATATGAAAATGACTTCGTTAGAAGATATTTTATATGTTCTTGAAACGGAAGAAAACGAAATTTTTGTAAAAGAAGATGTTGCAAAAAGAGCCGTGAACTGCCTTAACAGAATGCTTGAGGTTTCAAAATAATGGATAATAATTTTGACATAATTTACGGAAAAAATTCCGTTCTTGAAGCTTTGAATGCGGGCAACAGAGAGATAAACAAAATTCTTATCTCAAAAAATATTCATACCGATGTTAAAATTGCCAAAATCAAAGAACTTGCGCAAAGCAGAGGAATAATTTTTCAGTTTGTCGGAAAAGAAAAATTTCAGACTTATGAAGAATTTAACCATCAGGGAATTATTGCACAAATTTCTCCGATAAAATATATGGAACTTGAAGATTTTATTGCTAAAACCAAGAACAAAACTGATTATTCTTCAGTTGTAATTCTTGACGGTGTTGAAGATTCTCATAATCTGGGTGCAATTATACGAACATGTGTTTGTGCAGGAGTTGATGGGATAATAATTCCGTCACGCAGAAATGTTTTGGTTAATTCTACGGTTGAAAAAATCAGTGCGGGAGCAATAAATTTTATTCCGATTATAAAAGTCAACAGCCTGATTAACGCAGTCCAAAGATTAAAAGAAAGCGACTGGTGGGTAATTGCAACAGATGCATCCGCAAAAGATAATTATTATGATGTTAAATATGACGATATGAATTTTGCAATCATAATGGGTGCAGAGCACGCAGGAGTTTCAAAATCGCTTTTAAAGGCATCCGATTTTACGGTAAAAATACCTATGCAGAACAACTTCAATTCTCTTAACGTATCAAATGCATTGAGTGCAGTGATTTTTGAGACAGTAAGACAAAAACTAAAGAAATAAAATTCATTTCGTGCTATTATAGAGATATAAGAGGAGAAAAATGGACAGAAATTTTGATGGTTTTGGGATTATACCCGATGAAATATCCGATGAAAGCGTAGATTTTCACAAGCTTCAACTTGAATCCGAAGATGAAGAACAAGATGGTGAAGATGTTTTAAAATCGGTTGAGACACCAAAAGTTCAAGAAAGTTTAGGCTCTGTTAATGCCGATGACAGCGTAAAAATTTATTTAAGGCAAATCGGTAAAATTCCGCTTTTGACAACGGAAGAAGAACTTGAGCTTGCAAAAAAAATTCAGGAAAATAATGATCACTTTGCAAAAGATTTGCTTGTTAATGCTAATTTAAGGCTTGTTGTCAGTATTGCAAAAAAATATATAGGGAGAGGGTTGTCGTTTTTGGATTTAATTCAGGAAGGAAATGTCGGATTAATTAAAGCAGCCGGACGTTTTGACTACCAAAAAGGTTACAAATTTTCGACCTATGCAACTTGGTGGATTCAACAGTCAATTACAAGAGCCATAGCGGACAAAGCAAGAATTATAAGACTGCCTATCCATATGATAGATTCAATAAGCAAAATCAGAAAAGCAACGTTGGATTTGACTTCTGAACTTGGCAGAACCCCGACAAGGCAGGAAATTGCATATAGATTGGGGTTATCTGTTCAAAAATTGACTTCAATCATAAAATCTGCACAATCAACGATTAGTATGGATACCCCAGCAACTGGCGATGAGGAATCCTCAAAAATTGCTGATTTTATTGTTGATAATTCAACGATAACTCCTGACAGTAAAGTATCGCAAGAGAGTTTGCTTGAAGATATAAGAACTATTTTAGATCAATTAAGTCAAAAGGAGCGTGATGTTTTGATTTTGCGCTACGGTTTGGATAATGACGGGACGAAAAAAACTCTTGACGAAATTGGGAGTCAGTACAATGTTTCAAGAGAACGTATTCGTCAGATTGAAACAAGAGCCATTTCAAAACTTAAAAAATTATGTAAAAATGAAAAACTTCGCGATGGACTTGTAAATTATTTTGCTACATAATATAATTTGATATGAGAATAAATAATATACAAAATGACCGATATTCGACTTTTACGGCATTGATCTTCAAGCCAAATTCTGCCCAATATACTTCAACTCTGGGGCAGAAAGCACTTGAACATATAAGTGTTGTTAATGAACAATTAAAAAATACCAAATTTTATAATCTTGAAATAAGAGATACGCTCGTTATAAATCAATCAAACGGAGACAGAATGTACCCGCCATATCGAATTGACAAAGCCGGAAAATGTCTTATGGTAAGGGGCAGATGGGGAGCTGATACTGTTTCGAGAAAAATAAAATTCAAAAGTCCGTCTGAAATGCTAAAAGCACATAAGGATATAACCGAAAGTGAAACCCAAATTTTAAGAACTGCCAAAATAGTAAAGTACCTTGATGATTATGAAAGTAAATTGTCAAATAAGAATTCTTAAATAATATTTTGAATAAAATATACAAATAAAAACGTGCCGAATACAGATTCGGCACGTTTTAAAATTAAACTGCATTTACTACATCATACCAGGCATACCGCCCATTCCTGCAGGCATAGCAGGAGCAGCAGATTTTTCTTCTGGCAATTCAACAACTGCAGCCTCAGTTGTGAGTAGCATTGATGCTACTGATGCAGCATTAGTAAGAGCTGAACGTGTAACCTTTGCAGGGTCAACAATACCTGCCTGGAACATATCAACATATTTGCTATTCAATGCATCATAACCATATGCACCGTCTTTTTCAAGAACGCAATCTACAACAACATCAGCTTTCGCACCTGCGTTGCGTGAAATTGCTCTTAAAGGTACATCAAGTGCTGCAGTTAAAATCTTGTAGCCAATTTTTTCATCATCTGATTCAAATTCGATTGCATCAAGATTTTTAGCAAGTTCCTGCTGAATTCTTAGCAGAGCAACTCCGCCGCCGGGTACAATACCTTCTTCGTTTGCGGCTCTTGTTGCGTTCAGTGCATCTTCAATTCTTAATTTTCTTTCTTTTAATTCAACTTCACTTGCAGCACCGACTTCAATTAAAGCAACTCCGCCTGACAATTTTGCGGCACGCTCTTGGAGTTTTTCTTTGTCGTATTCAGAGTCTGATGTTTCGATTTGCTTTTTGATGATTCTTATTCTGTCAGCAACCGCTGCTTTTGTTTCTTCGCCGACAACGATTGTTGTTTCGTCTTTTGTAACGGTTACTCTTTTTGCTTTACCAAGCATTTGAGTTGTTACATTTTCAAGTTTGATACCGAGTTCATCAGTGAACATCTGACCGCCTGTTAATACCGCAATATCTTCAAGCATAGCCTTTCTTCTGTCACCAAACCCCGGAGCCTTGACTGCAACCGCTCTTAATACTTTTCTCATTGTATTAACAACCAATGTTGCCAATGCTTCACCTTCAACGTCTTCTGCTATTAACAACAAAGATTTACCATCTCTTGCAACCTGTTCCAAAAGCGGAACCAAATCAGCAATCAAATTGATTTTTTTGTTACAGCAGAATACATAAGCATCTTCCAAGACGGCTTCCATTCTTTCAGGATCGGTAACAAAATAAGGTGAAATGTAACCCTTATCAAACTGCATACCTTCAACAACCTTTAAGTTTGTTCCGAAAGATTTTGATTCTTCAACTGTTATAACGCCGTCATGACCAACTTTTTCCATTGCTTCTGCAATAAGGTCACCGATTTCTTTGCTGTTACCAGCAGAAATAGACGCAACTTGAGCAATTTCTTCTTTTGTATTAACAGGTCTTGACATAGCCTTGATTTTTGTAACTGCATCTTCAACTGCTTTGTCAATACCGCGTTTCATAGACATCGGATTTGCTCCTGCAGTTAAGTTTCTCAAACCTTCTTTAACAATTGCCTGAGCTAAAACAGAAGCTGTTGTTGTACCGTCACCTGCAACATCATTCGTCTTTGAACTTACTTCTTTTAATAATTGTGCGCCTGAATTTTCCAAAGCATCAGCAAGTTCTATTTCTTTTGCTATGGTAACACCATCATTAACAATTTGAGGTGCACCGAATTTTTTTGTCAATATTACATTTCTGCCTTTTGGTCCTAATGTAACTTTTACGGCATCTGCTACCGCATCAATCCCTTTGAGAAGCGATTTTCTTGCTTCTTCATCAAAAACTATTTTTTTAGCCATTTTTATATTTCTCCTTTATTATTCAATAACTGCTAATGCGTCAGATACAGAAAGAATTTTGTATTCTGTTCCGTCAACTTTTACATCTGTTCCTGCATATTTTGCATACAAAATTTTATCCCCGACTTTAACATCCATAGGCTGTCTTTCACCTTTATCATTCGGTTTGCCAAGACCAACCGCAACAACTTCACCCTTTTGTGGTTTTTCTTTTGCACTGTCGGGAATAAATATTCCGCCTGATGTTTGTTCTGTATCTTCAATAACTTTAATAACAATTCTGTCACCTAATGGTTTAATCATAATTTTCTCTCCTTTTTTACCTGATATGTACACAATACATTTATATAACAGTTTTATTTAATAATTAATATTTTTAAGGAAAAATTAATTATTCATTGTATAATTATTTCATGAACAAAAAGTTATTTGTAATTTCAGGTTGCTCCGGTGTCGGCAAAGGCACAGTTATAAACGAATTTATGAAACGAAATTCGTCTGATTTTATTTTGTCAGTTTCGTGTACAACAAGAAATCCGAGACAAGGAGAAGTTGACGGGATAAATTATTTTTTCATATCAAAAGAAGAATTTGAACAAAATATTGGAGATGACAAATTTCTTGAATATGCAAATTTCGCCGGGAATTATTATGGGACAAAGAAAAAATATATTAAAGAAAAATTTGATCAAGGTTATAATATTATTCTTGAAATAGAAACTAACGGGGCATTACAGGTCAAAGAAAAAATGCCCGAATCAGTGCTTATTTTTATTGCACCACCCAGTATAGAAGAACTTGAACATCGTCTGCGAGGTCGGCATACGGAGGATGAAGAAACTATCCAAAAACGACTTGCTCAGGTTAAAATCGAACTTGAACGTTCGCAAAAATATGATTATACTGTCATAAACGATAACATAGAACGCGCAGTGGAAGAAATTGAAAGTATAGTAAAATCAAATGTTACAAAATAAACACATCTTAATAGGTATAACAGGCGGAATTGCGGCATACAAAATCTGCTCTCTCATTCGTGATTTCAAAAAAGCGGGGGCAGAGGTTAAAGTAATTACTACTCCAAATGCGCTGAATTTTATCACAAAACTTACCCTGCAAAACCTTAGCCAAAACGAAGTTTACACACAGGAATTTGACATAAAAGAATGGAAACCTGAGCATATTTCATTATCAGATTGGGCCGATATTATGCTTATTGCACCTGCAAGTGCAAACACTATCGGCAAAATTGCACATGGGATAGCAGATAACCTTTTAACTTCCGTTGCCTGTGCGTTTTCAAAAAAAATGATTATTGCACCGGCAATGAACTGTAATATGTGGAACAATGAGGGAGTAAAAGAAAATATCAGAATTTTACGCTCAAGAGGAGCAGAAATTTTAGAACCCGAAAGCGGTTTTCTGGCATGCGGATATATCGGAAAAGGTCGTCTTTGTTCGCCGGATAAAATTCATAATGCCGTTGATGAGGCACTAAATTATTCTCAAATGTTAAAAGACAAAAAAGTTGTAATAACTTCAGGCGGAACAATAGAAGAAGTTGATCCTGTCCGCTATATTTCAAATTATTCATCAGGCAAAATGGGCTTGGCACTTGCAAAGTCCGCGCACGATATGGGTGCGGAAGTCGTTTTAATTACCACAAAAGATTTTGATGTACCGTTTAAAAAAGTTTTGGTAAAATCGGCACTTGATATGCAAAAAGCCGTCAATGGCGAATATGACAACTCGGATTATATAATTATGGCGGCAGCGGTAGCAGATTACAGAGTAAAAGAACGTTTTGAACAAAAAATGAAAAAAGGGGAAGAAGATTCAATTACTTTGGAACTTGTCAAAAATCCCGACATTTTAGCTGAACTCTGCAAAGAAAAAAATAATCTTGATAAAAATCCCGTAATTGTCGGATTCTGTGCAGAAAGCGAAAATTTAACGGAAAATGCAAAAACAAAAATTGATAAAAAAAGTTGCGATTATTTAATTGCAAACGATATTTCAAGAACAGATATCGGATTTAATTCCGACGAAAACGAGGTAACAATATTCTCTCAAGATGGTGCAATCAAAAAAATTTCAAAAGCGCCAAAAAATATTATTGCAAGAAAGATTTTGGAATGTATAAGTACGAAATAACAAAAAGAACAGAAGATTTTGCACCGCTTGAAACGCAGGAAGACTGGGACTGTTCAGGCTGGGCGGTAAATGTGGAAGGTTATGACGAAATTCACAAAATTATGCTGTGTCTGACCGTTACAAAAGATGTTGTAAGGCAGGCGAAAGAGCAAAATTGCGATATGATAGTTTCGCATCATCCATGCTTTTATGTACCGACAGAATGGTCATTTATAAACATATATTGCGCACATACAAATATGGACAAAGCGCGCGGAGGAACGACAGATACTATAATTGACACACTCGATTTGTCAAAATACAAAACAAATATTGAACATGAATTTTTGAGAATACTTGATTACAATACAACAGTTGCTGATTTTAATAAAGTTTTAAAACCTGTTTTCCCGAACGCAAGACTTATAAATAACGACAAAGTAACAGTGCTGAACAAAATCGCATTTTGTGCGGGTTCAGGAAGCGATTTGATAAACGATGCGAAAGAACTCGGTGCAGATTGTCTTGTGACAGGTGATTTAAAATTCCACCGTTCGCTTGAAAGTCCGATAGTTTTATACGATATAGGGCATTTTGAAAGCGAAATAATTATCCTGCCGATATTTGAAAAAATTATCGGGAACGGTGTAAAAATAGTTTATGCGGATGAACACAGTCCGTTTGAATTGATATAATATTTTTGGTATGAACATTTTAAAAATTTTAAAAGAATTATATACGGGAAAAGATAATCTCATTGCTCAGATTACAATATTTGCGCTTGTTGGGATTATGGCAATTGCTTTTAATGAAGTGGTTTCAGTATTTACGGGAAATACTCTTTATGCAGTTTTTACGGTTCCGTCAAATAATGAAGTCATAATATTTTCAATGCTTGGGATTATGATTTTTATATTTTTTACGGGATACATATACAAATTTGTTCACGAAAATTACGAATTTGAAACCGCATCTTTGCCGTCTGTTTCGATGAATTGTTTTATAACCTTTGTAAAAATATTTCCTGTCATGTTAGTTTGGGTAATATATCTATGTGTAATGGGACTTTTGGGGTTGTTTCTTTTTGGAACAACCAGTATTAAGTTTTATGTTTATTTGACATTTTTGCTAATCATATTACCTTTTATAAATATGGTATTTATAAAATTCTCAAAAGATTTTAAGTATAGTTTAAGAATTTTTAGTCCGTTAATAATTGCCGAATTTATGAAAAAAGCATTTATGAAAGTATTTTTATTTATGCTTCAGTTCGTTGTTTTGGGATTGATAATATCAGGAATTAATGTATTTTTACTCAAATTATCAATGGAAGGTCAATCAAGAACGGTTCAATTAATATCTGTTTTAACGACAATTTGTATAATTTCTTATGCTCATCAGATATTAAATCTTGCTTATTATAAAGGTTTAACAGAGATAATAAAAAAGAACGAAGTTTAAAAGCTTCGTTCTTTTTGTATATTTTTTAATTTATTATTTGATTTTTTTTGAAGGGGCAACCTGATTTGCTTCTTTTTGCATTTGTTCTAATTGTTTTGTAAGTTTTTTGGTAATTTCATCAGGATTGTATTGTTTATCAACATATTCAATATTTGCTTTTTTCTTCAAAGCATTTAATATATCATCAATTGCCTTTATTTCTTTTTCATTTGTCAGGCTTTCTTTAAGGTTATTTTTAATTTTGTCAAAAGATTCAACACCTGCAGGACGTCTGTCCGTAACCAAAATTACATGGTAACCGAACTGAGTTTTTACAGGTCCGACAACGGTATTTGGCTTTGCCCCGAAAGCAGCCTTTGCAAATTCCGGAACCATAACTTTTGCTTCAAAATAGCCCAAATCTCCACCTTTTTCTGCAGTTGTTGTGTCTTGTGAATATTTTTTAGCATATTGTGCAAATTTCGAGTTATCAGCTTTGAGTTCTTTTGCAATTTTATTTGCAAGTGTTTCACGTTCTTTTACTTTTTCGCTGATTTTTTTGGTCATTTCGCTTTCAGAAATTTCTTTTTTGCCGTCGCCTGCAATTTCCTGAGCTAACTGCATCGGATCTGTTAAAAGCAAAATGTGGTATGCTCTTACCTGTTCGCCGTGTTTAAATTTATCAATATTTTTGTTATAAAAATCTTTTACTTCTTTATCCGATACTTTTACATTTTTTGAAGTTTGAGCAAGTTTTTTCATTTTAACCTGCGTTTTAATATCGGATTTGAATTGCTTAGTGGTTACATTATTTTGTTTAAGCATATTCGATAGATTTTCTTTTCCGCCGACTTTATCAATAATTTTGTCAATTGCTTCATCTATTTCTTTATTTGAAACTTTAATTCCTCTTGCTTTAACTTCCTGTTCAAGAAGTTGTTGTATAATAAGCTGAGTGATAACGGCACGTTCTGTCATCAAATACAAAACACCCTCTTTGTCATTTTTGATATCACCCACACCCATTTTAGCGAATGGTGAAGACTCAATTTGTCTGTCCATAAGTTTGTCAAAATCGCTTTGAGTAATTACGGCATCGTTTACTTTTATAATAGCCTGCGAGTTTTTCAGACCGCAACCTGTGAAAAGCATGCCTGCAACAAGCAAAGTTGCAATTAATTTTTTAGTTTTCATTAATTTATCCCTCTCTATTTTAATATTCGTAACTGACCTTGCGTATATAATAAAACAAATCATTCAAAATGTTAAATATTTCATCAAAATTTACATAAGAAGTGTTTAAAATAAGAATGGATTTCCCTTCAGTGCAAGTCTTTGGCGCAATTGTAAATTTTATTCTGCGCAAAAGATTTGGACTCAAAATTCTTGATACAAGATTCCATTCCGCTTGAGAATAAGGGGTATAAATTCTTATATTATCCTGTGTTTCTCTTATTGCGCTGATTTTGATTTCCGTTGCACTAAGTCGTAATCTTATTAGTTTTATAAGGTTTTCGACAGGTTCGGGCGGTTTTGAAAATCTGTCTTTCCACTCATCAACTATATAATCAAGTTCTGCAACCGATTTTACATCCGCCAGACGTTTATATTCAATCATTTTTTGGTCTGAACTTCCCACCCATTCATCAGGAATATATGCGGTTACATTAATATCAACTATTGTCGGCTGTGTGCGGTCAATTTTTTCGCCCTGCAACTCTTTAACGGTTTCTTCCAAAAGCTCGCAGTATGTATCAAACCCGACATTAACCATGTGCCCATGTTGTTTTGTTCCTAAAATATTCCCTACTCCTCTTATCTCAACATCACGCATTGCTATCTGATATCCGCTCCCAAGTGTTGTAAATTCTTTAATCGCTTTAAGTCTATCAGTTGCATCTTTTGATAATTCTTTACTGCGTTTATAAAAACAATAACAGTATGCCTGTCTTTCGCTTCGTCCGACACGTCCTCTTAATTGATACAACTGAGCAAGTCCGAATTTATCCGCACCGTGAATTATCATGGTATTTGCGTTTGGCATATCAATTCCGTTTTCAATAATCGTTGTGGCAAGCAAAATATCATATTCATGGTTTGCAAAATCAACAATAACTTCTTCAAGTTCTTTTTCATCCATCTGCCCATGCCCGACGGCTATTCGTGCATTTGGCACAATTCTTTGCAGTAAAGTTTTCATCTCCATAATGGTTTCAACTCTGTTATAAAGATAGAAAACTTGTCCTTCTCTATCAATTTCGTGATTAATAGCGTTTTTGACCATATTTTCATCCCAGTTGCCGACATAAGTTTTAATCGGCAGACGGTTTTTAGGCGGAGTGTTGATAAGCGAAATATCTTTTATCCCCGACAGTGACATATAAAGCGTTCTGGGGATAGGTGTTGCAGACATCGAAAGAATATCAATGTTTTCCCGCAATTGTTTTAGTCTTTCTTTATGACGAACTCCGAAACGATGCTCCTCATCGATAACCAAAAGCCCCAAATCTTTGAATACAATTCCGTCCTGCAAAAGCCTGTGCGTACCTACTACAACATCACATTCACCTGTTGCAAGATGTTTTATTGTTTCTTTTTGTTCTTTTGGGGTGCGGAAACGTGATAACAGTTCGACTTTCACCCCAAACGGTCTGAAACGTTCTTCCATTGTCTGGTAGTGCTGGAGTGCAAGAATTGTCGTCGGAACAATTACTGCGGCTTGTTTCCCTGAAGTTATAGCCTTAAATATCGCACGCATTGCAACTTCCGTTTTGCCAAACCCGACATCCCCGCAAATAAGCCTGTCCATAGGTTGAGAAGATTCCATATCTGATTTAACTTCTTTTATTGATTTCAACTGATCAGGAGTTTCGGTGTATTCAAAGGCTTCTTCCATTTCTATCTGCCAGTTTGTATCAGGTAAAAATTCAATACCCTGCTGCATTTTACGTCTTGCATAAAGCCGTAACAGATCGTAAGCAACCGTTTCAACAGCTTTTTTAACTTTGGTTTTTGTGTTTTCCCAGTCACTTCCGCCCATTTTTGATAGTTTTGGTTTTGCCGTACCGGATCCTCTGTATCGGCATAAAAGATTGATTTGCTCGGCAGGTATGTGTAATTTATCTTTATTTGCGTATTCGATAGTTAAATAATCTTTTAACTGACCGTCAATTTCCTGTTTTGAAAGCCCTTTGTATATCCCAAGACCATGAATTGTATGCACAACAAACTCGCCCGCTTTTATATCGTTGATGTTTTCTATAAACTCGGGCTTTTCTTTGTAATAAGATTTTTTTGTCGAGGTAATTTCTTTGGGGCGTTTGTTAAACATCTCTCGGTCTGTGATAATTACGGTTTTAAAGTCCTCTAAAATACAGCCCCCGCAAACAGTTGTACTCTGAAAATCGGCATCAAAAATTTCGCGCTCCGACAGAATTTCTTTTACACGTTCGGGGTAATCGGTGGCAATAATAACATTATAACTATTGTGTTCTGATATATAATTTGAAATGTCATCAAGATTTGCTTCAAAGTTGCGTAAAGGCTGAGAATTAAACTCAATCAAATCAAACATACTTCCATCAATAAAATTATTGAATCCAATTTTTTGGAAATACGATGTTCCTCTCAAAAAATCTTCGTAAGAAAAGTGATTTTTCAGTGGCTCATTATTTTTTAACAATCCGCTTTTAATATTTTCATCAAGCCGTTTTTCGCAGTCTTCATTAAGAAATTCATATTTTGAATAAATTTCGGTTGTTTCATCAAACACAAGGGCGTAATCTTTGAAATAATCCAAAATTCCTGTTAATTGCGTATTAAAATACCCCTGATAAACCTCTATGCCCTCAAAATAATTTTCTTCGGGGACATCATCATCAGGTTCACCCTGCAATTCTCTGACCAAGTCCTCCTGCCCTGTGGTTATAAATTTATACACGGGGTAAATGGTTGTTTCTTTGGCTTTTTCAACTGATTTTTGGGTTTCGTTATCAAAGTAGCGAATATCAACGACTTCATCGCCCCAGAGTTCGATACGGACAGGATTAGAATTGAGAGAGAAAACATCTGCAATATCCCCTCTTATGCTAAATTCAGATATGTCACTGACCATTGTTGTTTTTTTATAGCCAAGATTAACTAACTGTCTTGAAAATTTACCCAAATCAAGCGTGTCGCCGACTTTTATTTTTATGCAATTTTTTTTGAAAAAATCAGAGTTCGGAAATTTTTCAAGTAACGATTTTACAGGACAAATGACTACATCGGGTTTATTTAAAAGAATTTCAACCTGACGTGCATAATCGTACAAATTCGGGCAGACCGCTTCATACATAGAAATATCCTGAAACGGCATAATCTGGGCATCCAAATCAAAAGCGGTTTTTAAATCGCTTTGATACTTGAGAGCATTTTGCTCGGTAGAAGTCACCATCAGGACTTTTTTCTTTGAATATTTTGTGATTTTTGAAAGCAAAAACAAACGTAAAAAGGTGGTTAAACCGGTAACGGCAAAAGAGTCACCCTCTTTTAATCTTGCCCTGAAACGCTCATAAGGATAGGGTATATCGTTTTCATTGATATTAAACATAAATGTATTATAGCAAAAATTTGGTAATTTAGGTTTGCCTTATTATCCGATTCAAAAACTTAAAAATTCATTTTATTTATATAAAAACCTCACCCGATGTTGTAAAAACTCACAAGTTCGTTTACAACATCACCCTCTGCTGATATCAGGAGAGGGCAGGGAGAGGTTATTAGTTTTATTTGAAAGGAGAAAATAAAATGACATTTAATCCGTTGAAAGAAAAAGGTTTACCATTAGAAAAACAGGTGCGCACATGGCATGATATTGCGCACAGAAAATACAACAAAAACGAGATTGACTGTTACAGCCGCACCCGCCAAATATTAATGAACGGTATAGAGGTTGAGGCTTGGAATTTCAAACACAATTTTGCAAGAGTATGTCAAGATGAAGACACCTTGGAATTTCTTGCTCAGACAAAACGTATAGAAGATGCCCAGCAAACAACAGTTAACTGGCTTGCACCATGCGATCAGTCGGTTTTGGAAACAACATTAGGCTATGAACAGGTTGCGGTTGACCTGACTGCCTGGATGGCACAAAATGAGCCTGATCCTTATGTTAAAGAAACATTTGATTTCGGTCTTTTAGAAGATTTCGACCACTTATACAGATACAGCCAGTGGGCATACATGATTCACGGTATTACCCCAAATGCAATCGTTCAGGGGCAAACTGACATAATTTTAGGACGTCCGACTCAAAACCACCACAACTGCAACATTGTAAGACTTCGCAAGCATTATGACAAAGCAAAGGCTTCACCTCAGACAAAAGTTAATATCCTTACACTTGTTGCAGGTGAACAGCAAACTCATAATTATTACGGCGAACACGGTTTTGCATACGGCAGTGAACTTTTAAGAGAAACTTACGCGGAAATCAAAGATGTTGAAGAAGAACACGTATCTATGTATGAGTCGTTAATTGACCCTTCTGAATCCTTCTACGAAAAATTACTGCTCCATGAATTTACAGAAGTCTGCACATACCACAACTGTATGACCGACGAAAAAAATGAAATGCTTATGCCAATCTGGGAAGAATTTTTAGCAATCGAACTTGACCATTTGCAGACTGCGGCAAAACTCTTTAAAAAATACGAAAAACGTGACCCCGAGGAAGTTATCGGCGAAACTGTCGTTCATCCTTGCCATTTTACTTCTCAAAAGGATTATGTAACAAAAGTTCTTCACGATGAAATTGATAAGCGGTTAGGTTCAAATAAAGATTATCAGTTCACAAAAGATATTCCTGATGATTGGGCAAGTTATTGGGTTCAAGATACGGTAGGCAAAGACGGTTCACCGTCTGAGGTTACAATCAGGGTAATTGCCGAGCAAAAGAGCAGAGATTTGGTCTGTGCAAATGAAGAACTAAAAAAAGATTTGCCAAAACTTGCTAAAAAAGCAATGCAGAAAAAAGGAATGACCTGTGACACGGTTACGCCCGAAGAATACGAAAAAATGTCAAAAGAAGAATTTGAATTATAAAATAAAACATAGGCGGAATAAAAATCCCGCCTATGTTTTTATGCTAAAATCAACATATGAAGAAAAAAGCCGATATTGAAAAATTGAAAAAATACGGATTTAAGAAAAACAAGGACAAATACAGTTATTGCATTGATATAATGAACGGCGATTTTACTCTCAATATTGATATTGAAAACGGGAATGAAATAAAACCCAAACTCATTGAAAAGGCCTTTAACGAACCATACACACTCCATCTTGTCGAAGATGTGCAAGGAACTTTTGTTGGTCAAATTCGCAAAGAGTATGAAAAAATTATTAATGAAATAAAAGAAAAATGCTTTAATATGAAAGTTTTTGAGTGGGAATACAGTTACAAAATACTTGATTATGCCAAAGAAAAATACAATTCCCCTGCGGAATATTTATGGCCAAAATTCCCGCGCAATGCGATTTGCAGGCGTCAGGATAACAAAAAATGGTATTTGGGAATATTTTCAGTTAAAGGAAATAAACTCGGACTAAAAACTGATGAAATTGTTGAAGTTATTAATCTTAGCGCACCGGCTGATGAAATTCCGAAACTTATTGAACAACAAAATATTTACCCCGCTTACCACATGAACAAAAAACACTGGATAACAATAATTCTCGACGGCTCAATGCCGATAGATAAAATATATAAATATATTGACAAAAGTTATGAACTTGCAAAAAAATCCACTTGATTTATGGTGAAAAAATTTGTAAAATACCTTTATGGGTATCCGTGTTAATAAAATAGATAATATTAATCCTGTTGGGAATCTTGATTTATACAAGGTCCGCGAAGTAATAACTTCAGGCAAAATTACAACAGATGAAAAAATTCAATTTTTGAAAAAAAATCATTCTGAAATTTCACATTTGGTAGATGAAAAAATTTCAAGCACTGATTTCAGAACAATAATGAAAAATCGCCCTTTAATAATTTTTAAACCGATAAAAAATTCTTTTACCAAAGCCGGTGATAAAAAACTTCTTGCCATGGCTCTTGGAATTCCGCAAAGTAATGTTGACGGTTATATTAAAAACGTAACTTTGCAGGTTCGTTCAATTCAGGATTTGAACTCAATGGGCATATCAAAAGATAAGTACGATGAGGTTAAAACCTACGTTTTCCGTCACGGCACAAAAGAACAGGTTATAAATTACCTCGATTACGAACTTGCTCATGCAAAAGATATCTTACAAATGCTCTATCATATTCTTGAATACAATGCAGGCGGAGTTGCGGATTATTTTATCAGACCTATCCACAGGCTTGATAATAAAACAATGCTCGGGATATATAATACGATTGATAAGAACCTTAAATCGAGCGAAAAAGCGGGAAAAATCAGTGATATTGAAGCGCAGGAAACAGCCGAGTGGGCTTTGGCGCGTATTTACACAATCCAAAATAACCAAAAACTTAAAAATGCTGTCAAATTGCGTAATGAACTTAGTTAATAAAAAATTATTATAAAATTAAGGAGTTAAATATGAGTGAAGAAATGAAAAACTGTCCTGCATGTGGTGAAGAAATATTGGCAACCGCAAAAAAGTGTAAGCATTGTGGTGAATGGCTTGATAAATCAGCTATTCCGTCAGATATGCCTAAAGAAGAACTCCCGCTTAATCACAGAAGCTTTAACTGGGGTGCTTTTTTACTCACTTGGATATGGGGTATTGGGAATAAAACTTATATAGCATTTCTTGTATTTGCGGTATCTTTATTGAGCATTATTCCTTATGTTGGCTGGCTTGCTCAGTTAGGTTTTTGCATATGGCTCGGTATTCAAGGTAATGAATTAGCTTGGAAAAATAAAGAGTGGAACAGTTTGGAAGAATTTGAAGAAACTCAACGCAAATGGGCAATGTGGGGCGGTATTATAGTAGGAATTTCATTTGCGTTATTATTGTTATTAATTTTTGTTGTCATTATAGCTATTGCCGCTAGTGGGACTTATGAATAGTAATAGTGAAAAATGAGGTTAAAATATGTCTGAAGAAAAAAAATTATGCCCATATTGCGGAGAAGAAATACTTGCGACAGCAAAAAAATGTAAACATTGTGATACGTGGTTAAATGTTTCGCCTACAAATAAAGAATTTAAATCATACGAAACAGGTAACCGAAAGAATATTGCAATAGGTTATGATATATGCGGTTTGGTATTTTCTTGCGTATCAGTTTTTGTAGCTTGTTCTATTTTAGAAGATAGGTCAGATGCAGATTTTATATACATGTGTATAGGTTGGATACTACTTAACTTTTTCCCTTTAACAATCGCAATATTAGGACTATTTAATGAAAATAAAGCAATAAGCGGTATTACTTTAGGACTTACATGTTTGAGTACGCTATTGTTAATAATTTTCATGTTCGGAGCATTTCTTGTTTAGAGAAAATATTTAGGAGTTAAGATTATGACGAATGGCGAAAAGAATTGTCCTTATTGTGGCGAGAAGATAAAAGAAATTGCTCAAAAGTGTCCGCATTGTAAAAGTTGGTTGAATCAAAACAGAACAATCGCATCTGAAAATAAACTTCCTAATGAATGTAAAAAGTTTAACTGGGGCGCTTTTTTTCTTACTTGGATATGGGGTATCGGGAATAGAACTTATATAACATTCCTAATTATTCCTGCAGCTTTGTTTTCACTTTTTGTTCCGATTTTGGGACTTGCGGTTTCTATTTGGTTTGGTGTTCAGGGTAACGAATGGGCTTGGAAAAATACTAATTATAATAATGCTCAGATATTCAATGAATCTCAGAAAAAATGGGCAATATTTGGTACAATTATAGGAATTTTATTTTCTCTCATAAAAATTGGGATTATTTTGTTAATATTTTTGCTTCTTGTTTCTTCGGGTGTTGCGGATCAAGGCTATAATGATGCGATGAAAACTCAAGCATGTATGGAATACGAGGCAATTAAAAATAATCCTGAAAATTTGTCACTTGATGACATAATAAAATATAGAGATTTAAAAAATGAATGTGGTGTTGAGATTTTGCTTGGTGTTATTGAAAATTTAGCAAAATAAAAAAGGATAAGAATAAATTTATTTTAATACTTGTGTATTATAATGTTGTTATTTAAAATGGAGTATAAATTATGTCAGAAGAAACTAAAAAATGTCCGTATTGTGGTGAAGAGATTTTAAAAGAAGCAAAAAAATGTAAACATTGTGGAGAATGGTTAGAAAAAAAACAAGAAAAAGATAATATTCTATCTCAAAATACAAAAGAAGTTTCAGATTCTGGATGGTCTATTGTTTTGAAGCTGGGACTTGCTATATTGGGTGCAATAGTATGTATTAATCTCTTTCCACATCTTTTTGATGATAAAATTGTCCTTACGAACGAGTTGAACGGAACTAAAATTGAAATACCAGTTGAAACTAATACGCTTAAGAATGGAGAGAAAGAATATTGCGTAAAGGTGAGTATTCTTGACAGTGATGAACATTGTTTTTGCTCAAAGGATAGTGATTCATTAACAAAATTTATTAAAACAGTAAAAACTCGTGAAATGCAAACTAGAGCTGAAATGCAATTAAAAGGGCAAGAAATAAATATTGATTTAACAAAGTTTTATTCTTTGGATAAAATGATATATGAATTACCTAAGCAAAAATATACTATATATGAACATGACTTAAATGAAAAAAGACAAGAGTTAAAAGAATCTGATAAAATTGCAATAGCAGTAGATATATACCAAAAAGAACAAACAAGAGAACTTGCAAAAAAGTTTGGCGTATCAAAAAAATGTGCGGGAAATTATATAAAAATACTTCAATATGAGGGTGCTGTCGAAGGCAATTTGAACGAGTGTACAACGAAAGAAAATCAATCTATAAAAAACTATTTTGACAAAGTTAGTAGTGAAACTCACTATGCCGATGATGTATCAGAGCCATTATACGGCAATGCTGGGATGCCAAAATCATTGGTGCTACAGGATGTTTCTATTTTGTGTTATGAAAAAGCAAATCTTGGTGATAACAGTAAGTGCTCAAAAACTGAGTTAGATAAAATAAAGAAATTTTTTAATGAAAATAAAAATATTAATTGGGAAAAAGAATATTTTGAATATTAAAATCATATAAAAGTATAATATAAATTTAACTCTGTAAGTTCGGCATACTTGCCCAACAAAAATTAAATATAATAAAAAAGGATAAGAATAAATTCTATCCTTTTTTATTTACTCTGGATGCGATTAATCACTTCGCTCGCCATCGACGTGACTCCGCTGTTTGCTTTTAGTGGCAGGTTTGCCACAAGCAAACAGGCTTCGCACTTGGCTCGCTCGTTCCGAACGCAAAACGGCGTTCTCATTGCTATCACATGTAATAAGACAGGATAACAAATGTCATCCTGTCTTATTTACCCTGGATGCGATTCGAACGCATGACCTACCGCTTAGAAGGCGGTTGCTCTATCCAGCTGAGCTACCAAGGCACAATCTGTTTGCAATAATAATATTAACACGAAAAGATTTTCGTGCAAGTGGATTTCTTTATGCATACGCAAATTATTTATATACCCTCACCAAAATTTATAAACCAAATGTTCATTAAGAAATTGAACCCTCTCCCAACTGGAGAGGGTTCAATAATTGAATCATTAATCTTCATCCTCGTCATCTTTTTTTATCTTCTCAACGACCATTTTTGCCATCTCTTTTGCGATAACTTTTTGGGTATCCTCGGGGCAGTTCTGCAACATATTCATTGCGGTTCTCAATGTCGTATCTATATCGTACCATCTGCCTCTGCGGTTATCGTCTAAACCTGAACCGACAGCGTTAATAATATCATCAACCGCCTCAAATTTTTCATCCTCAATGTTGTGTTCAATGATAATTTTAATCAGATTTAGCGCAACTCTAATCTGTGTCTGATCGTCTGTTTCTTCCAAAGTTCTTACCGCTTCCGATAAAACAGGATCTTTGTCATACCAGCGTCTGTGTTGATTTGAATACTCTTCTTTCATAATTCCGTTCTCCTTTATCTGCAATCCATTTTTTACTTAATATTATCCCTGCTTGAAGGTTACCCCTTTTGTGCCTTTCGGGTATTTCCAGTCAATACATTTATGTTCGCAAGCAATTCTGCAGGCGCCGCATTCAAGGCAGTTTTCAAAATTTATTATAAGTTCCTGCTTTTCTTCGTTCCATTCATAAACTCCCGCAGGACAGATATATGTGCAATTCCTTGATACGCAATTTTTGCACTTGCTCTGGTCGGGATTTAAGTGCGACTCCTCATCAGGAGTATATTTTACCGTATATAACTTTTGGTCTAAATTCATATCAAAATACTCCATACAAGTCTGATTAACGCCCAAACATCTTTACAAAGTTCACCAAATTTTCTGTCAGTAAAGATACTTTTTATAAATTTGCGGTAATTTTCTTTTTTTGGAGTTCCATCAACAGATGTGAACATCTCAAAGAAAGAATTTATTTTTTTCAAATAGTAACCCATAAATGCCTTCTTGCGTTCGTGCGCAATAGGCATCAGTTTGCGGTAAGTTTTTAAATCTTTCATTATAAAAGATTTTTGGAGTTTCTTTTCATAATTTTTGAGAGTTTTTCTTGAAAAATTCCCTTTTTCAAACGCTTCAATCGCCGTTTGCGCTGCAAGTTTACCTGACATCATAGCAAGATTTGTACCTTCCCAATGAAGATTATTTACAAGCATCGCCGCATCACCGACAATCATAACTCCGTCATCACATAATTTCGGAACCTTTTTATACCCGCCTTCCGGAATTAAGTGCGCACTGTATTCTTTTAAGGTCCCGCCCTCAATTAACGGTGCAATCGTAGGGTGCTGTTTGAGTTTTTCCAAAACTTCAAACGGACGGTAATTGTTTTCCACCAAATCATCTAAAGTTACCCCTAAACCGATAGTGACCGAATCTTTATTGGTGTATAAAAATCCCAGCCCCAAAATTCCGAGCATTGAACCGCCGAAAATTTCGCCGATTACTCCCTCATCATCTTTAATATTAAACCTTTGATTAATTATGTCTTTATCAAGTTTTATTACCTCTTTAACACTCAGGGCAACGTCTTTTGGTTCAATTTCTTTTCTCAATTTAATCTGCTTTGCAAGAAGGGAATTAATCCCGTCAGCAAGAACAATAATATCTGCAAAATAATCTTCAAGTTCGGTTTTTACCCCGACAACTTTTGTACCGTTTTTGATGAGTTCACGAACTACTGTTTGTTCAACAAGAATAACCCCTGCCTCTTTTGCTTTTTGCGCCATCCAGCGGTCAAATTTTCCTCTGATAACCGAATAACTTTCGTTTCCCTCTTTGCGGTAAGCAATTGATGTTGAATCTTCTTCACCCAAAATCATAAAATTGTGAGTAATATTACGTCTTTCAAGAGGTGCTTCCTGTTCAAAATTCGGGAAAATTTCTTTGGTAGGCTTGGTATAAATCGCACCTCCAAAGACATTTTTACTCCCCGCAAAAAGCCCGCGTTCAATAAGTACAACTTCTTTGCCTGCTCTTGCAAGCGTGATTGCACAAGCAATTCCTGCAGGACCCGCGCCAACGACTATAACATCGGTTTTGTTGCTCTTATTTAACATATCACTCCTTATTCACCTAGATTATACAATAAATTTTAACCCTTGTAAATTAGATTAAGTGACTTTACACTGGATAATTAATTCTGGAATTTTTTGAAAAAAATATTATAATAGATATGTATGAAAAGGTTATTTTTAATATTTTTCGTATTTATATTATGCGTTCTTCCAGTATTTGCAAAAGAATCGGAAGAATGGGAGCATATTGCGCCGAATAATTACGTCTATAAAGACGGAATTACGGGGCTTGAAAATATGTACGGGTATTCATTCCTGCTAAAAGCCTATAACAAAGGGCAATACGAACCAGTTAACGGCAGACAGGTGCATTATACCCTTGGGCAGTACGAAATAAACTGTGCAAAAAGAACCTATAAAATAGGGGTTTTGGATTCTTACGATGAAAATGACGGGTTTATAAACGGAGATTACAACAAATATGCGCAGTTTCAGCCGGTTGTTGAGGGTACTGCCATTTATGTTATGACCACAAAATTGTGCAAATTCAGATAAAATTACTTAATACTGTCTTATAGTAGCATGTCGTTGCGAGCCCGACAGGGCGTGGCAATCCAGCCGTTTAATTTGCTAATAACGACGAAATAACTGGATTGCTTCGTCGGCAATCCTTTGCCTCCTCACAACGACAAATATTTGCTATAACATTGTATATAATTAAATTTACTTATTCTTTTTAATCCTGCTTGCGTGTTTTGCCCTCTCTTTTGTCAAATATTCCATCGCAAGTACTTTTAAAAGATTAATTTTTTCTTCAAAAAGCCCATTTTGGGGGTAATTTCCCAAATCGAAATCTTTTACCATAAAACCTTTAGATTTTAGATCTTCTGCAATGGTTCTTTGTCTTTTATATGCTTCTATTTCAGAAATTAGAGAATAACGCATATCCTGAATATAATCCATTTTCTGGTGGATATTTAGTCGGCGCAGAAATTTTTTGGTACGATTTTTGATAATTTTCAATACATCCTTTTTGTCTTTTTTTGATTCAATAACTTCTGGGCAATAATAATATGTGTCATAGAACGAGTCATATTTTTTGTTTGCTAAACCGTGCTTATTAAGATTTTGTAGTCTGGCAAGATATTTCGGATGGAAAATGTCATCTGCTGCATGCTGAATTTCATGCATAAATACAGGAATATGAACACTTCGGATAGAAGATAAAATTCCGCCCATGCCAATAGATATGGCCCTTATGTCTTTATTTTTATTAAATAAAACTTCACAAATGCCCTCACATTTTGCACTATCTTCTTCAGACAAATTTTGGATTATAATTTTCAAGTTTTTATCTGGTAGAACTTCAATTAATTTATTTTGTAGATGCTCAAAATTAAAAATGGTGTAATTATCTTTTAATTCTTCAGATAGATTTTTGTATAATTTTTCTGTTAAATTGTCGGCTTTTACCTGTCTTTGAGCAATATTGCCCTTAACCATAGCATAAGGAATTTTTACACTTTCGGATAATTTATTTATAATCATGCTTGATATAAAACTCAGATATAAAATTTTTTGCTATAATCAAATTATGAAAAAACTGTTGGTTATACTTTGTCTTTTATTTTTGTTTACACCTGTTTATGCGGATGTTCATCCGTCAAGAGGTTTCACTAATGATGATGTAATACTCTATCAGGAAAATGAGAAATGGGGTTTGAAAGACAAAGACGGTTCTGTTTTGACTGATGCTATCTATAAAAAAATGATTCGTATAGGCTATCACAGTTGGCTTGTTCAGGGGAAGAACGACAAATTCGGGCTGACGGATGAAAAAGGAAACATAATTGTTGAACCAAAGTACAGACATGCCGACAGAATCATGGGCAAATACTCAAAGTTAGGCAATTCAAATGATTTTGGAATATACGACGAATATGGGGAAATAATCATTCCTCATTGTTATCAAAAAATTGACCTGCTTTTTGGCAGAATGTTTTTAACTTACAAAAATTACAAATACGGGGTTATGAATTTTGAGGGCAAAGTCCTTTTAGACAATGAATTTGATGATATTTATATGCCGTCTAAAAGCGTTATGAGAATTTTATACAAAGGTGAATGGTACGAGATAGAAAAAGCCGATTCGGGCGCACTTGTTTTGCCCGAAAACGCAAAAGAACACATTTATGATGAGGACAGCGGGCTTAATTTGTATAAATTTATAAAAGAAACAGGGGTCATTTCGGGATATTCAGTATTAACCTTGTCGGACTATGTACTTAAAATAATATCTTCAATTTCACCTGCACACGAGGAAACCATTGACGAACTTATGCTTTCTTACGGTGCTGACACAATAGATATTTACAAAAAATTCAGTTGGGTGCCGAAGTACCCGATAACTTATGCACAAAAATATTACCGCATAATCAGAAACCCAAATTCAGGGCCTCTGACCGATTTCCGCAACGATTTAAAACGCAAGATGAATTAATTATATAAACAATTGTTACAAAAATTTTTCATGCTGAAATCTGGGTTTTGGGATTGTTTTTATATATTTGAATATAAAAATAACCCAAGGAGAGATAGTGATGGCTGAAGAAATTTCATCAATCGAGGAACTGAAAAGAGCACAGGCTGCTGCGCAAGAGCAGGGTACAAGTATAACAAATTATTCCGAATGGGAATCAATTTTAGAAGATTTTGATATTGCAGGTGTTCAGTCAACAGGCACTTATGCGGGCGATGTAAAACTGCATAATCAAATCATGGCGCAGGTTGAGGATATGATAGCGCAAACCGTTGAAGAACAAAATGCACAAAAAGTTCAGCCACAACATGATGATATGACAAAAACTGACCAAAAAACTTCACAGGATAAAGAACAGGTTGTAAAAGCGAATGTCGTAAACGCAACAAGTTCAACTATTATGGCAGATTATATGAAGTATTATCATTTGTTGAGTTAGATGGTATTTTTTAACCTGTGTAAAACTCTGACACGGTCAACAGGCCAGAATATATTGACTGCTCTGCCTATAAAGCGGTCTTTTTTTAATACCCCCCAATAACGGCTGTCCTGCGAATTACCCCTGTTATCACCCATCATAAAGAATTCATCATCTTTTAATTTAAACGGACCGCATTTCATAATTCTGTCACTTGCCATGATATTTGCAGGTGTTTCAGTCGGGGGGCAAAGCGGATATTCATAAACACTTTTTATATAATTTTCACGATATTTTTTGCCGTTTATATAAACGTATGCTGAACCGTCATTTTCAAATTTTATTTCCAACGTATCTCCGGGAAGCCCTACAACACGCTTGATATAGGCTACATCTTTGCACAAAACTCCCGTTAATCTTGATAATAATGGCAAAGGTTTTCTTGATAGCTTTGTTGACGGCGGGTAGAATACCATAATATCCCCTCTTTTCGGGCTTGTGAAAAATCTTGAAAAACGTTCAACAATAATTCTGTCGCCCTCAACAAGTGTCGGGTTCATTGACCCTGACGGTATCCAGCGCACTTCGCCGATAAAAAATCTTATGATTATGAGCATTACAACGACAAAAACTACGGTAGAAATCGTTTCCCCCCACCATGTTTTGTTAAAATTATCATATTTCTCTTTCAGTTCTTTATAACTAATCATTACCTAATAACTCCAAAAATTTTTCCAAACCTTTTTTATACTCATTATCGGGCAATTCTTTCAGCGCGTTAAAGGCGTGGTTTATATAATTATTCAACAAATCTCTTGTTTTTTCAACACCGTCAGAGTAATTTTCAACACTTTCCGCATAAATGACAGGCGCATTGTAAATTCCGTCAGCAATATCATTTCTGACAGGTTTTGAACCGCCATTTTTTGTAAGGTTGAGCAAATCATCCCTTATTTGAAAGGCAATACCGACGTTAAGTCCAAAATTTGATGCAGGCAGTTTTACGGGAGATTCTTTGCTTTGCTCAGAATGGCAAATGAATGGAGTCAATAATGCCGTTTCAAAAAGATATGCAGTTTTATTTTTTGATTTTTCAATATATTCTTCTATCGTGCCGATTTTAAACTTGTCAAAATTTTGGTTAATTTCACCGATACACATTTTGTTTAAAGTATTTGAGAAATTTTGCAGTAATTCAATAAATCCTAAATCAGTAATGGATTTCATTGCAATTGAGAGCAGGTAATCTCCGCTTATGACCCCTAGTTTGTTTCCAAATTCTTTTGCCGTTGTTTTTAACCCGCGTCTTGTGTCGCTTTCATCAATAATATCATCATGAATTAAAGATGCGCTGTGAATAAGTTCCACCGACCCGAGTGCCTTTAACTGCCTGTCTGATATTTCGCCGTAAAGTGATTTATAAAACAAAACAGATAATAAAGGTCTTATTCTTTTTGACGGCGCAGTCAGAAAATTTATTATATGAGATTTTAAAGGTTCTCTTGTGTCAATATTGTGAACCATAAAACTTTCAATAAATTTTATTTCAGCATCTACAAGTTTTTTTATATTTTTGTATTTATTTTCAAACGTCATTATTGTATATTTTCTTGTTCTGTTTTTTGTTCTTTAACATCCTTATCATTTTGGAGTTTGAGATAATTAACCTTATCCCAGCTTAAATCTACAAATTTAATTTTTTCATCTACATTATTTAACGTTGGCAAAATAGAGCGAATTCGTTTAATCCTTTCAAATACAGAACTGTCTAAAATCCCGAGTCTGATTGTTGTTGAATCAATTTTTACATAAACATCATTGGGATTGCGCATATCAACATATCGGACTTTTTCTCCTGAATATGCTTCAACTTCTTTTGCAATTTTATCTATATCTTTAACCCTTTCAACAGTCCAATCTTTACGAAACTCCGGATTTTTAATCAAAATTCTTAGTGTTGAATCAGATTCGGCAAGGTACATAAAATTTTTATTCGTAACCATGGTGTTGTCGGTTGTAGCAAAGGCAACCGGAATTTTGTTTAATTCGGTTTTTATTACAGCCATCGGTTCTCTTTCTTTTACAATAATTTGTATTCTTGCAGGGAAACCGTACCTGCGAATATAAACTTCTTTTATTGCGGGGATTTTATTTAATTCATGTTCTATATCATTAACTGGCATCATAAATATCGGAATATGACTTACTTTAATTTCTCTCATTGCGTTATATATTATATTCAACGGCACTATTTTATTATTAACAATTTCAACAGTTTGACCGTTTGGCTTTGAGAATGCATCTTCTCGCAAGTACCATCCGGGGAGCATGAATAATTCGTAAATACACCCGATCAAAAGCCAAAACAAAACAAATCTCAAAAAAGTTTTTAATCTTTTTAATTTTTTCTTTTTTTTACGCAATTGACGTTCTTTCTGTTTTATATGAACAGAATGTTTGCCCTTTTCCACTGCTTTTTCGATTTGCTGGGAATAAGTATTTATTGGTCTGCTTTTATCATCGTCAGATGTCATTATTTATTCAACCCCGCACCGTTTAAAATAATTTGTACCAAATCATCATAACTTATGCCCATAACCTTGCACTGGGCGGGCAGGTCGCTTGTATCGGTCATCCCAGGTGAGGTATTAATCTCAATTATATAAGGTATGCTGTCGTTGCTTATCATCAAATCAACTCTTGAAACCCCTCTGCAACCGGTTGCTTCGTGTGCTTTAACCGATATTTCTTTGACTTTTTTTGTTAATTCATCACTTAATCTTGCAGGCAAAATAAATTCAGACATGCCTGCGGTGTATTTTGCCTCAAAATCATACCATTCATTTTTGGGTCTGATTTCAAGAATTTCTGTTGCAAAATTTTTGCCGTCTTGTTCCAAAACCCCGACTGTTACAAAAAATCCGTCAATAAATTCTTCTATCAAAACATCGTCATTATACTTTATTGCTTCTTCGTAGGCGGATTTCAGTTCCTGCCTTGAATTAACTTTTGTCATCCCGAAACTTGAGCCTTCGCTGACAGGTTTTGTGATAACAGGGAATTTCAAATCTGCGGTCAATTTTTCCAAATCATCACCTTTGCGTACAAATGCTGATTTTGCAAGCGGAATATCTTTGCAGGTTGAAAGTACGCGTTTTGTGTATTCTTTGTTCATACAAATTGCAGAACTCATGACTCCACATCCGGTGTAAGGGATTCCAAGTATTTCCAATACACCCTGAATACAACCGTCTTCGCCGTATTTGCCATGCAAAGCGTTGTAAGCATAATCAAATTTGCCTTCTTTTAATTTTTGTGCAATATCCTTATCGACTTCAACAAGTTGTGCGTTTTTGTAGCCGAGCCTTTGAAGTGCGCCGTAGCAGTTTTTACCCGAACGGCGTGAAACTTCGGCTTCTGATGACATGCCCCCGCAAAGCACCGCTATTTTTGCATTTTTATCTATTTTTGAGTTAATTTCTGCCATAATTTTATTTCCTCTTTACTTTTGTTCCCCAAATATTTTATTTCGGGTTCAAGTTCAATATTATATGAATTTTTTACCCGTTTTTTCATCTCGTACATAAGTTCAAGAACATCATAAGACGTACCATCCCCCGTATTTATAATAAAATTTGAATGATTGCGCCATACTCTAATATCGCCAATCATAATCTCTTTTGCTCCGACACTTTCTAATAATTTCCCTGCAGGATTGCACGGCGGGTTTTTAAATATACTTCCGCAATTGGGAAGTGCAAGTGTAGGCTGATGTTTTCTGCGAAAATCAAGATTTTCTTCCATCTGTTTTTTTATTTCGTCGGGATTTTTTTGTGTCAATTCAAATTCCGTTTTTAGTACGATTAAATCGTCCTTTTCGCAACGTGAAGTACGGTAATCAAAACCCATTCGGTCTTTTTCGATTGTCATTAATCCTACTTTTCTTGAATAACAAAGCACTGATGTAATGCAGTCGCTGATGCACTGACCGTGCGCCGATGCATTCATATAAACTTCACCGCCGATACTTCCCGGAAAACCTATCATAAATTCCAAACCCGATAATCCCGCTTTGCATACTTCCTGCGCCAGTTTTGGACCTTTCACCCCGCAGTCCGCCGTAACTTTGTTACCTTCAATTGTTATTTTATCCATTTTTGTTGTTAAAATAACTTTTCCCTCGTAGCCTGCAGATGAAACAAGAGTATTTGACAGATTGCCAAGAACAGGGATATTGGGGTACTTTTGCAAAAGCCGTACAAACTCATCAACATTGTCAGGGAAATATGCCTCATCTATTTTCCCCCCAATTTTAAATGTTGTGTAATTTTTTATATCAAAATTTTTTTCAATATAATCAGTCATTCTATTGCAATTATATTACAGGAATACAACCGGTGCAATTTATTACACTAAAATTACACTTTTATTTTTTTATTTAATTCCAGCAATTCAGAACCGAGTTTTGTGATTGTCCCCGCGCCAAGACCAATTACAATATCATTCGGTTTAAGGTCGTTATAAAGCGCTTTTGCAACTTCTTCAATATTGCCTGAGATATGACGGCACGGAATATCAGATTTTTCCTTAAATTCATTAACAAACGCCTGTGAATTTACACCGACAATTTCGTCTTCGCTTGCTGCATAAACATCCGTAACAATAAGCTCATCAATCCCTTCAAACGCTTCCATAAACTCGTTCCACAAATTTTGCAATCTTGAATATCTGTGTGGTTGGAATACTGCAATAATCCGTTTATCTTTAAAAGATTTTGAACAGGACAATGTTGCTTTGATTTCTGTCGGATGGTGCGCGTAATCATCATAAATCATCACCCCGTTAAATTCTCCGACCTTTTGAAATCTTCTGCCCATTCCCGTAAATGTCTCAAAGTGCTTATTAACAAGACTCATATCAACACCCGCAATATGTAAACTTGCCCAGACAGAAAGTGAATTATAAACATTATGCACCCCTTTAAGGCTGATTTTGAGTGTTGTCTGAAACTCGTCTTTATAGTAAATATCAAAAGTCGTGTAATCCTGTCTGTAGTTGATATTTTTTGCGCTGTAATCGGTGTTTCCGCCGATAGAAAACGTCATAAATTTAGCGTTATGCGCAAGTTCGTGTACGGAAAAATATTTAACAAGTCGTTTGACGCCCTCGTTATCCATATTTGCAAGGATAATTCCGTTTTCTCTCATATTAGAAATAAATGTTTCAAAGGTTTCAAGTATTGATTCAAGCCCGTTTTTGTAAAAATCAAGATGATCAGGCTCTAAATTATTAACAACAACCAAATTCGGGCTGTATTTAACTATAGTTCCGTCGCTTTCGTCAAGTTCTGCGATAAAATATTTGGCATGAGCGCAGTTTGCGTTGGTGTTGATTTCGGGGATAATTCCGCCGACAACATAAGACGGCTTCAATCCTGCTTTTTCAAGTACATAAGAGCACAACCCCGAGGTTGTCGTTTTCCCGTGAGTTCCCGAATATCCGATAAAATATTCTTCGTTGCGTGAAATTTCGGCAAGCAAATCCGAACGGTGCCAAATCGGCAAACCAAGACGTTTTGCTTTTTGCATTTCAGGATTAAACTCACGGATAGCCGTACTTGCAACCACGATGCAATCATCAGGCAAATTATCTTCGTTATGCCCGATATAGACCTTTGCGCCCAAATCACGAACACTTTTTACATATTTGCTGTCATAAATGTCAGAGCCTGAAACCTCATAGCCGTTTTGCAAAAGATACTTTGCTAAACCGCTCATTCCTACTCCGCCTATTGCTATAAAATGATATTTCTTTTTCATAATTATCCTATCTTAGTGAATTGTGAATCGTGAGTTGTGAATTGACCTTTACAGGTTTAATCGGTTTTATTATTTGCGAAGCACCTATAACGACTACTAATAATTCACTTTTCACTGTTCACGCTTAAATATTCGCAATCTTTGTCCAAAAATCGTTTGCCTTTTCGAACTGATAAGCAAAGTTAAACAGTCTGCCTTCTTCAAACTGTGGTGCCAAAATCTGCAACCCGATAGGCATACCTGAATTGTCAAATCCTGCAGGAACGCTTATCCCAGGGATTCCTGCCAAATTACATCCGATAGTTGCAATATCTGTCAAATACATTGCAAGCGGGTCAGATGCCTTTGCACCAAGTTCAAATGCTGTGTTAGGGCAGGTCGGTGAAATCAGCACATCAACTTCTTTGAACGCATTAACAAAGTCCTGAGTTACAAGTGCTCTCATCTGCTGAGCTTTTTTGTAGTATGCATCATAGTAGCCTGCTGACAAAGCATAAGTCCCAAGCATTATACGGCGTTTAACTTCCGGTCCGAAGCCTTCTGCTCTTGTTTTTGTGTACATTTCCATTAGATTTTGCGGGTTAGATGTTCTGTAACCGTATCTTACCCCGTCAAATCTTGCCAAATTTGAACTGCATTCAGCCGTTGCCAAAATATAATAAATTCCGATGGAATGCTTAATGTTTTTGAGTGAAATTTCTTTGACTTCACACCCTAATTTTTTATATGTTTCAATAGCGTTTTCAACCGCTTTTGCAACTTCGGGGGTATTACCGTCGCCCATAAGTTCCTTGATAACTCCGACTTTTTTGCCTTTTATGTCGTTCTTTAAAAAGTCTGCATAGTGTTCAACAGGCATATTTAAAGAGGTTGAATCTTTCGGGTCATGACCTGAAATTACTTCCAAAAGATTAGCAGCATCTTCAACACTGCGAGCAAACGGTCCGATTTGGTCTAATGAAGATGCAAATGCGATTAAACCGTAGCGTGATACTCTGCCGTAGGTTGGTTTCATCCCGACAATTCCGCAGAATGATGCGGGAAGTCTGATTGAACCGCCAGTATCAGACCCCAACGCCAATGTTGCTTCGCATGAAGATACACTTGCTGCCGATCCGCCTGATGAACCACCCGGAACCTTATTCAAATCCCAAGGGTTGTGAACCTTTTTGAATGCGGAGTTTTCGTTTGACGAACCCATTGCAAATTCATCAAGGTTTGCTTTCCCGACAATCGGCACAAGGTTGTTTAACAATTTTTCCGTAACCGTTGCGTTAAACGGTGATACAAAGTTTTCCAAAATTTTTGATGATGCGGTGGTTTTTGAACCGACAAGATTCATGTTGTCTTTTAGTGCTAAAGGAATTCCTGCCAGAAGCGGTAAATCTTCTCCTTTTGCGATTTTTTCATCGACTTTTTTTGCGGTTTCGAGTGCTGTATCTTCCGTCAGTGAATTAAATGCGCCGAGTTTGTCATCAAGATTATGTATTCTTTCTAACGCTGCTTTTGTGAGTTCAACAGCCGAAATTTCTTTATTTTTCAATGCCTTGCTTTGTTCTGAGGCAGTCTTTTTCAATAATTCAATCATATCCTCTCCTTAAAAACTTTGCTAATCCTTGAGAGTATTTTATGACAAACATACACCATACGCAAGTTATATGTCGGCATATAGATGTCGAACTTCATATAACCATAACAATTTAGCGCATTAGTATCTTAGTGCCTTACTGTCTTATTATGCTTTCATCTTCATAGGGCCTTCTAATGAGGCGGTGACAAACTGTTTTGTATAAGGGGTATCTTGTTTTAATAATTCCTGTGGGGTACCCTCAAACACGATTTTGCCGTCATAAAGCATTATGACTCTATCTGCCGTTCTTGTAATGGTTGACATCTGGTGGGTGACAACAATGGATGCGGCGTTGATTTCGTGTTTTAAACTAACAATATAATCTTCTATCAAAGTTGATGACATCGGGTCTAAGCCTGCTGTTGGCTCGTCATAAAGAATTGTATTCGGTTGGGTGACTATCGCTCTTGCAAAACTTACACGCTTTTGCATACCACCCGACAGTTCTGACGGAAATTTGTTTTCTATCCCCTGCAGACCGACAAGTTCAAGTTTTTGTGCAACAATTTCTTGCAGCTGTTGGTGAGTATAAAGTTTTCGCAATTCTTTTCTTTCTCTGAGAGCAAAAGAAATATTTTCAAAAACATTAAGAGAATCAAACAAAGCAGAATACTGAAAAACCATGGCAATATCGCCTTCTGATGTGATAATTTCTCCTTCATCATACGGAATCAGACCTGATATGAGTTTTAAAACAGTACTTTTACCTGAACCTGAAAACCCTACAATAGCAAGGATTTCGCCGTCATTAACCTTAAACGAAATATCATTTATGACTACTTTATCTTCAAATTTTTTTACCAAATTTTTTACTTCAATACTCATTTTTTTGTCCTTTTTTAAAAGAAAAATAACATTGCAAAAATCATATCCCAAATTACTATTGAGATAAATGACCATACAACAGCCTTGGTTGTAGCAATACCAACACCTTTAGCACCGCCTTTAGCAAAATATCCGCAGGTACAACTTATCAGCGCAATTGTTCCGCCAAAAACCGTTGCTTTTGTAATACATACCCAAAGGTCCTTCATATACAATCCTAACCAAACTGAGGTAAAATACGCTCTGTATGATAAGCCGGAGAATATATTTGAAGCAACACCGCCCAATATTACACCGAAAACTGAGGCAATAATTACGACAACGGGCATCATAAGTATCCCTGATAAGACTCTCGGGATAAACAAATATCCGACGCTATCTACTCCCAAAACGTCAATGGCATCTATTTGTTCAGTTACTCTCATTGTCGCAAGTTCAGATGCCAGAGATGAACCAATCATTGAAATAAGTGCAAACCCTGACATAATAACCCCGACTTCCCTTACGGTCAGAATTGTCATAAGCATACCGATTAACCCCGAACCGCCTTGTTTAACCATCTCATTTGCAACCTGAGATGATACAATAATTGAGGTCATTCCGACAATAGACAAAGTAATCGGCAGTGAACTTATCCCAAACCTTTCGCACTGGGTAAAAAGTTCTTTTATTTCAATTCCGTCAAGAAATATGTGCTTTAATGTTCTTATCCCCATCTGGGATATCTGCCCGAGGGTGGATGTAAAATGCACCGCTTCCTCGGTAAGAGCCGAAAAGACTTTATATGTCGGAGATTTTTTTAAATATTGCGCAAATGTAGCCATAAAATGATTATATCACAGATTAGTTGTTGTGACCATAAATAAAAAAAGTCGTGATTTTATATCACGACTTTTTTTATTTTATATTACATTACATATATTACAGAGCTGTTGCACTGCCGTCTAACATGTAGTCATAATGTCTGATATCATCATAGTTGTTAGGCAATGGCATTGGCGGAAGTTCCGGTTCAGGTTCAGGCTGAGGTTCAGGTTGAACAACAGGTTCTACAACTTTTCCTTTTCTTCTTGCCAACAAACCGTCTAAATCAGGTTCAACTGAGAGTTCAAAGTGGAATCTACCCATTTTTCTGTCTGTTTCGTATTTGTTGTTAACCAAAGGCCAGCCCCAATATAGTCTTGCACTCAAGTCACCGGGTAACTGTACTCTTAAACCCATACCGATAGATGCAAGGAAGTAACTTTCAAGATAGTCTTCTCTGTGGACAGGGAAAACACCTGCTGTATCGGCAAATACGGCACCTTTAATGTAGTTACCTATAAAGTTATGAGTTTTTCCGTCTTTTGTTGTGATGGTTCTCGGTAATAACGGGAACATCAATTCACCGCTGACATAGTAGCCGTTTTTACCCATCATAACACCTTCGGAATAACCTCTGACTGTTGCCAAACCACCTGTCTGGAACAAATCCATATAAGGAATGTGTTTGTTGTTCGGAATGATTTGATAGTTGCTTCTCAACTGACCGATAAAGCCGTGAGAGAAGTCGTGTAATCTTAACAAACCGCCCGAATATTTGAAGTAGCAAGACTCACTGTCAAATATAGGAATAGCCATACTTGCCATTTGATTTAAGTACCAAATACCGTATTTTGTATCTTTTCTTAAATTGAAACCTGCATCAATACTTGTAATTTCGGTTAATTTTTCAAATGACATACCAAACGGTTTTAATTCTTTATCATATTTAGACCATGATCTTGAACGTTTGTAGTTCATTGCTGCGTAAGTTTTGAATTCAAAACCTTTTTTTCTTACGATTGGCTGATCATAGTACAAACTGTAAACATAAGAATTACTTCTCAAGCCTAAAGATTTAACCGCAGGGGCGCCATCAATAACTTTTGCAAATGTTGAGGAGAATGAAAACCCTACACGACCGTCTTTTTTGTTAACAGGAATACTGTAATCAAAGAACGGACTGGTTGCGCCCTTGGAGAAGTACACACCTGTTGACATTTGGTCTCTCTGGTGGAACAGAGAATCTACGATAATAGCAGGACCGCCTCTTAAAGAACCTGTTGATTTACGGCCTGCATTATCCATCATACCGATGATGTGCAACGGGAATGTTTCCTGTGCCGTAAGTTCAATATCTGTTGTTCCTGGGACTTCACCGGCTTTTAAGTTAGCACTGAGGTTAACTCCGTCATGATATCTGTTGAAATCCAGAACATCTTTTTCAAGATCAACAATATCAAATAACTGACCTGATTTTTCAGGCATACGTTTTAAGATGTAGTTGCTTGTAGTATATCTGTTGTTTGTAACGGTAACTTTACCGATTTTACTTTCGATAAGTTCAATTTTGATATTTCCGTTAGTAACTGTTTGTTCCGGAAGATATGCTCTTGCTGTTACATATCCCTTTTCGGCATACAACTTGTTAATACCATTAATAGCTTCCTGTATGTCGCTCATAAATACGTTTTTACCGACATATTGTCCGATAACACCGTTAATTTCATCTCTTGATAAAATTTCAGATGGGGAAACTTCAATAGAATTGATGTAAACCCCTTTTGTACCAATTTCATCAATCGTTGCTTTCATATAATCATTGTTGGGTGCTGCTGTGTTTGTAACTGCGCTTCCACCCGTGCCGTAACGTCTTCTTTCGTACTGATTGTAATCATATAGTTCAGCACGTCCTTCTCTGTCATATTTCAACATATCTCTGTCATGCTGAGTTGCTGCACCTTGTTCAAAACGCCCTTGTTGGATAATATTCATAGAGCTTTCACCAGCACTGTATGCCGGTGTTGATGTTAGAGCACAACAAACCGATGCGGCCACAGCCATTCCTAAGAAAGTTTTTAAATTTCTAACCTTTTTCATTATTATTCACCTTTTATTTTTTATATATCCAGTTATTTATTTTTTAATTAAAATTGTTGTCTGTTTTCGTAGGTATTATCCTGACCGCTGTTTGATTCATAACCGTCAGCATCTTTGATACGGCTGTTTCTATCATACCTCATAATGTTGGCATCATGAATTTCAGGTCTGCCGGTTGATACAATAACAGGAATTCTGCCGTGTGTGTAACCAAATCCTGCCGGAATCAAACCCGCATTTGACACCATATCGGCAGAAGCAGGAGCCGAAAGCATAAGTGTGCAAATGAGTACAGGTACTGTTAAACCAAGTAATTTCTTTAAAATGTTAAGTTTTTTCATTATCCTATTCACTTTCTACTATAATTTTTATATATCTAGTTGTATATCTTTAAGTATATTTTCTTACAAATAAACTAATTAATAACCTAATATTACAACATTTTTACAAAACCCGTAAAAATATTATTTGCCACTATCAAAATTATATTAAATTTAATAATCCATGTAAAGAATGTTACAAAAATATCAATCAAACGGATGATATCTGGATAAAAAAATACATTTGTGGTAGTATTAGTTTGTTGATAAGGAGAGTTTATTATGAAAAAAACATTAAGTACTTTAGCAGTTACGGCTGCTTTGTTTGGTGGGTTAGTATTCGGGGCTGCAGTTCAAGCGGCTGATTTTTCTGTTGCTGTTGTAGATGTTCCTCTTGTTGTTAATGCTTCAGCGCAAGTTCAGGCATTGAAAAAAGACCAGCAGGCAAAAGCTCAGGAAATTGTAAAATTTATCGAAAAAGCAAGAAAAGACGTTGCTTCAATTTCTGATGCTAAGAAAAAACAGGCTGCAGAAGAAAAATACAACAAAGAATTGCAGGCTAAGAAAGAAAAAATGGACACAGATTACGCTGCTAAATTAAAAGCAATTGATGAGTCCATTTCTTCACAAATCGCTGCTAAAGCAAAAGCTGACGGTTATGATGTTGTTTTGAGCAAAGGTATTGTTCTTTACGGCGGAACAGACATCACAGCTGAAGTTGCAAAAATTATTAAGTAATATTAACTTAATAATTTGTAAAAATTTAGCGGTCTTTCTTATGAAAGACCGTTTTTTTTATTAATCATAAAAAAACGGGAATTACCGTAAATTCCCGTTTTTCTATATTGAATATTTAAATATGATTAAATATCTCTGTATGAACCGTCGTATTTGTTACGGTAGGTTGTGTGCAGAAGTTCGTGTGCTTTGTGTGAACCCGGATGTTCAAAATCTTGCGAATAAAGTTTTTGAATTGACGGATTCATGTGCGATTTTCTTATCGGAAGTTCTTTATCTTCTTTATATAAACCGCAGGCACGTTTGCCTTTGATAGATGAATCATTGTGGCTGTTTGGCTGACCGCCGCCGTTGATACAACCGCCGGGACAAGCCATAACTTCTAACATCTGGAAGTTTGCAGTGCCGTTTTTGATTTCTTTAATGGCTTTTTCTGCTTCAATCATTGTTGAAACAACACGAACAACAACTTTTGTACCTTTGATGTCGAGTTCAACCGTTTTCGAACGGTTTGAAGTTCCTCTAATCTGTTTAATATCGACATCGTTTAAGACTTCGCCTGTTGCGTATTCATAAGCGGTACGAACAGCAGCTTCTGCTACACCGCCTGATGCACCAAAGATTGTACCTGCGCCTGAGTATTCGCCAAACGGTGAATCGGGTTGTTCAGGTTCGATATTTTTGAAGTCAATCCCTGCACCCTTAATCATTGCACCAAGTTCTTTTGTTGTAAGAACTATATCGGTATCAGGTCTGCCGTTTGTGTAAAGTTGTTCACGTTTTGCTTCGTACTTTTTAGCGGTACAAGGCATAATCGCAACGATTACAAGGTCTTTTCTGTCAACATTGTGGTATTTTGGCATCAAATCGATTAATGTTGATGACATCATACTCATCGGTGATTTACAAGATGACAAATGGTGTAACATATCAGGATGAAGTGTTTCCAAATATTTTACCCAAGCAGGACAGCAGGAGGTAAATATCGGAAGATTTTTACCTGATTTTAATCTTTCCAGAAATTCCGTTGCTTCTTCGGTGATAGTTAAATCAGCAGAGAAGTTGGTATCAAATACATATTTGAAACCTAATCTTCTTAACGCTGCGTTAATCTTACCAATTGTATTTTCGCCCGGTTCAAGTCCGAACATTTCGCCTAAAGCGACACGAACTGACGGAGCCATCTGAACAACAACGGTTTTTTCAGGGTTATTTATTTGATCCCAAACCAAATCTACTTCGTTTTTGATAGTCAATGCGCCTGTCGGGCAAACTGCAACACACTGACCGCAGTTGATACAATCAACCTGACCGATTGGTCTGCCGTTTAGTGGTTGAACTTTCGTTTTAGAACCTCTGTTTGCAAAGCCCAAAACGGAATGTCCCTGAAATTCGCTGCAAGCACGAACACAAGCACCGCAAAGGATACATTTATTCGGGTCACGAACAAATGACGGACTTGAATCATCTATCGGAAGATATTCTTTTTCCGTTTTGTCAGGGAAACGAATTTCTCTGATATTGTATTCTTCTGCGTATTTTTGGAGTTCGCAGTCGCCTGATTTGTCACAGGTCAGACATTTTCTGTCGTGATTTGCAAGTAACAATTCAAGAACTGTTTTTCTTATACGACGAACTTTTTCGGTATTCAAAAATACTTTAATTCCTGCTTCGGGAGGCATTGTACACGATGAGTTGATTATTTTTCTTCCGTTAGGATATTCAACTTCCACAACGCACATTCTGCAGGCACCGAAAGAAGTCAAATCAGGGCGGTAGCAAAATGTCGGAACATTCATCCCCGCTTTTCTGATAACTTCAAGCAAATTCGGTTCGTCCGTAAATTCAATTTCTTTGCCTTCTATTATTAATGTTTTTTTATCTTCACTCATTTTTGTTTTCCTTTTCTATTCCAAAACAATTGCCTTGAACGGACAATTTTTCAGACACGCTTCACATTTAATACATTTTTCCTGATCAATGTGATGCGGCTGTTTAACTTCACCCGAAATTGCTTCGACCGGACAATTTCTTGCACATTTTGTACAACCTTTGCATAGACTTTCATCAATTACAATCTTTTTCATAGCCGTACAAACACCGGCAGGGCATTTGTGATCCCTGATGTGTGCAATATATTCATCTCTGAAATATTTTAATGTTGAAAGAACAGGGTTTGGAGCGGTTTTACCAAGACCGCACAACGAACCGTCTTTGATTGTGTGTGCGATTTCTTCCAATAAATCCAAATCTTCCATTGTAGCTTTTCCTGCAACGATATTTTGCAGGATGTGAAGCATATTTTTTGTACCTTCTCTGCAAGGAACGCATTTACCGCAGGATTCATTTTGAGTAAAGTTCATAAAGAATCTTGCAACTTCTACGATACAGGTGTCTTCCGCCATTACAACAAGACCGCCTGAACCTACCATCGCGCCTGCTTTTATAAGGTTATCGTAATCCATCGGAATGTCTAAATGTTCTTCTGTTAAACATCCGCCTGACGGTCCGCCTATCTGAACGGCTTTGAATTTCTTGCCGCCGCGGATACCGCCGCCGATGTCAAATACGATTTCTCTTAATGTCGTTCCCATCGGAACTTCGATTAAGCCTGTATTATTAACTTCGCCTGTAAGTGCGAATGTTTTTGTACCTTTGGAAGTTTCCGTTCCCATTGAACTGAACCAGTCAGCACCTTTCAATATGATAACAGGAACGTTTGCCAAAGTTTCAACGTTATTAATTAATGTCGGTCTGCCAAACAAACCTTTGTTCGCAGGGAATGGAGGTTTCGGTCTTGGCATACCTCTTTCGCCCTCAATAGATGCGATTAAGGCTGTTTCTTCACCGCAAACAAATGCGCCTGCACCTTCTTTAATATGGATAGTAAGGTTAAAACCTGAACCCATAATGTTTTCACCGAGGAAATGTCTTTCTTCAGCCTGTGCAATTGCCTTTCTTAAACGTTTAATAGCAAGCGGATATTCGGCACGAACATAGATATATGCTTCGTCTGCCCCTACCGCATAAGCAGCGATAGCAATGCCTTCCAAAAGTTTATGCGGGTCACCTTCCATAACGGATCTATCCATGAATGCACCGGGGTCGCCTTCGTCACCGTTACAAACTACATAAGATTTTCCGCCTTTGTTTGCAGCGGTAAATTTCCATTTCATACCTGTCGGGAAGCCGCCGCCGCCTCTGCCTCTCAAACCTGATTTTACGATTTCATCAATAACCGCATCAGGGTTGCCCTGAGTTAATACTTTTGATAATGCTTCATACGCTCTTAAAGCGATTGCTTCATCAATGCTTTCGGCATTCATTTCACCGCAATTTGCAAGTGCGGTACGGGTTTGTTTTGCATAAAAATTAATATCCTCATTCTTGCGAACTTTTTCGTTTGTATGAGGATCGGTGTATAAAAGTCTTTCTACAACCTGATTATTTTTTAATGCCTCGTAGATTTCTTCAACATCTTCAAGTCTGACTTTTACATAAGTTAAATCTAAATCAGGGAATACAACCAAAACACCCTGTTCGCAGAACCCGTGACATCCTGTAGGAACGATGGTAACTTTGTCATAATCTGACATAACAGAAACATCTGCGCCAAGTTCTCTGAACTTTTCAATAATTTGCAAAGAACCGTTTGCAACGCACCCTGTACCTGCGCAAACAAGAACTCTGAATCCCTGTTTTTTTATTTCTGCACGAGCATTTTCCTGCTCTTTTTTAATATCAATATTTAAATTTGCCATATCTCTAACCTCTTTCCTGTTTTAAAAGAGTGTCTAAAACTATTTTGACGGCATCTGATGTCATTTGCGGATAAACTTTACCGTTTATAACGCAAACAGGTGCAAGACCGCAAGCGCCTAAGCAGCTGACCGTTTCCAATGAGAACAAGCCATCAGATGTTGTCATTTTACCTTCTTCAAGTTTTAAATGTGCTTTAATTGCGTTTAAAACAGGCATTGAACCTCTGACGTGACATGCCGTTCCGTCACATACTTTAATTTCGTATTTACCTTTCGGATCCAAAGAAAATTGGGCATAAAATGTTGCAACACCGTATACTGTTGCAGGAGATAAGCCTTCAATCTTTGTACCAATGTAAATTAGTGCATCTTCCGGAAGATATTTATATTCTTCCTGTACTTTTTGTAAAATCGCAATCAAATGGGATTTATCTCCGCCGCAGGCTTCAATAATATCATCCAGTTTCTTAGTGTCGATTTTACGAGAATTGTCTTCCATCATTCTCGCTCCTATTCCTTCTTTTGTCTCAATTCAACCCACAACTGTTGTTAGAAACAACAATCAATATTAATATTAATGTACGTGAAAAATATTTAAAAAGCAAATTAATTTTGTTGCCTTTTATTTTTGTCCGTACGATAATTTGTTCAAAAGGGATAAGAAATGGCAAATGTTTTGGTCTATGAATTAGACGGCAAAATATACATAAATCTTACAAACAAATGCACTAATGACTGTGTTTTTTGTCTGCGCAAGGATAAAGATGATGTCAAAGGTCAAAAATTGTGGCTTGATGATGAAAATTCCACTGCTGATGGCGTTATTACTCAGTATGAAAAGATTCTTCGCTCTGCTCAGAATGACAATAGCGAAGTCATTTTTTGCGGTTATGGTGAGCCTTTATTAAAGTTAGATGTGCTAAAAGAGGTTGCAAAATATATAAAAGAAAAATACCCGCAAACAAAAATCAGAATTAATACAAACGGTCACGCAAATTATGTTTATAAACGTGATATAGTGCCTGAATTAAAAGGGCTTATCGACACGATTTCTGTCAGTCTTAACGGAGAATCATCAAAAGAATACGATGTACTTTCACAGCCTGTTTTTGAGGGTGCTTATGATGAGGTTAAAAAATTTATAAAATCTTGTGCCGATAGCGGAATAGAGACAGTTGCAAGTGTGGTCGAAGGTTATAAAGGCAAACACCTAAATCTTGAAAAATGCGAAAAAATTGCCTCTGATTTGGGCGCAAAATTCAGGGTTCGTGAGTGGATAAAAAATGGTTACTAAAGGAGTAAATTATGCGCATACAACCAATATCAAATAATCAAAATTTTACGGGTAAATTTTTCTTTTTAAAGCCGGACAAAGCAGGAAATATTTTGTCCGAAGATATTGCAAAATATATTCCGTCTTTGGGAAATGACGATTTGGCTCTTATTCAAAAAAATATTTCAAAACGTCCTTATGATTTATATATTTCAAAGTCTGACGAACTTGACGGATTTTTTGAAATCAATGCGAGTGCAAAACTTGAAGATTTTTTATCTAAAAAAAGACGGGGGCTTTCGGAACCGGAGCTTTTAAATGAAAATAAAATAGACCGTATTCATTTGGCATCTTATGAAGCGATGCAAAAGTATGAAAATAGTGATGGCTATTTGAACGATATAAAAATAGAAAATCCGTTAAAATTTTTGTTCCGTAAAATATTTAAAAAAGGATAATAGTATGGCTTACATTAACTGTACGGATTTGAATTTTAATGGAAGACTTTATGCTGCTAAAAAATCCGTTGAAAATTATGGTATGGTAAGAGATAATTATCTTTATAATACATATCAAAAAAGCAAAACTTTTAAACAAAAGTTTTGTGATTTTATTGACAAAGTTTTAAATGCACTTATCTGGGGTAAATAATGCGAATAGAAGGAATTAATAACAATACGAATTTTATGGGAAAAATTATTTATCCCGAATTTATGACACCCGAAGTTGAAAAATTTAAAAATTTAGCGCACGAAAGAATTTCAAAAATCATAGAAGACCAGCCGTTTGATATTTATGTAAAAAACAAAAAGATAGGCGATAAGGTTGTTGTCGGGCTAAAACCGATAGGAAAAGAAAAAGAAGTAAATTTCTTCTTCCTGTATTCGCTTTATGATGCAATCCAATCAGCAAAAGACAAAATGCTTCTTGATGAAGTCAGTGAAGTTATTTCTAAAGCAATTATTCCGGAAGTGGTTGAATTTCAATTAAAAGAAAGCGTTAAACAAAACCGGTTTATCCCGAGAAAAATCGGGAGAAATTGCGATATTTCTTCCCGTTCAAAATTCCGTAAAAATGGGGCAAAATATGTCAAACACGGTTAATAAGGCTGATCTACAACATTTACTTCCTGAATCATTTCATCATCTTCAGGGGTGTAGTTTCTGATTTTTGCCCTAATTTCAAATGTCCTTAAATCTTTTCCGAAAACATTCGGCCCATCTGTGCCTGTTACATCAATAATTCCTGTAATATTTTCATTTTTAATTTGCGGAATCATACAAATCGAAGGTCCGTTTTTGAGGGTTGCGCACGCACCTTTAAACTCCGGAGTGTATAGTTGCCCGTTTTCATATTTGTATTTTTTTGCAAAACAATCTCCGTTTGAACTTCCGCAAAATTTTGAAACCCCTACGATATCTACAAGGAATTTTCCCGGTTTCAAATCGTAATTTTTCAATTTTTTATCTGAATATAAAGGTGAGTGGAAATAATCCGTTCCGACAGCATCCATTTCCGTAATGGCATCCTGAAGTCTTATTATTGCGTTTTGGTATGCCATATTGAGTGTTTTGGTTTTATAATGTTTTACCGCTCCGCTAAAAAGTGCGACAAATAAAATTACTGCCATGGTTATTATTATCGGAGCTTTTAAATTTGCGAATCCATTTTTTTTATTATTAATATTAATCATCATTTATCTCTCCTTTATTTAAGTGATTATATATGTATATGTAATTCTTTGCAAGATTTTATTTTTATTATAGAATTTTAAAATAAGCGAGGGGCAAGTATGATAAATGTTTGTATTTCCTGCGATGACAATTATGCAAAATATGCGGGAGTGGTTATTGCATCAATTCTTTTGAGTGCTGACAAAAAAGATGATTTATATTTTTATATATTAGACGGCGGAATAAGTGATGAAGCAAAAGTCAAAATAAATCAATTAAAACAAATAAAAGACTGTATTATAAATTTTGTGCCGATAGATGAAAGTCAGTTTGATTTATATAAAAACATTCCGACTCATAAATACATTTCTATGGCGGCATATTACAGATTGAAATTAACCGAATTATTGCCTAAAACGGAGCGTGTTATATATCTTGATTGTGATACGATTGTCCGTAAATCTCTTTGTGAATTTTTTAATACCGATTTGGGAAATGATAATTATATCGCAGGTGTTATGGATGCAAGAGTAAAATACAAACCAGCATGGAAAGGCAAAACCTACATAAATTCAGGTGTTTTGCTCATGGATTTGGACAAAATCAGGCGGGATAATATCGGTAATGTTTTTTATAATTACACAAAGGAACATTACGATGAAATAAAAACAGGTGATCAGGACATCATTAATTTTACTCTTAAAGATAAAATAAAAATTGTTGATGACAGTTGGAATGTTCAGGTTTCAAGTTTTTTGAGCCGTAGCAGTTTTACAAAAGACCCTTATATAATTCATTACATCGCAAGACAAAAGCCGTGGATTTTTGGCTCTTATAACCATTTTAAAAACGAATATTTCAAAGTGCTTGAGCATACTCCGTGGGCAGTTCCGCAGGATGACAAATTAAAATGGGGCATTTGGAACGATATTTGTGCCTTTGGGCATTTTATAAAAGACAAACCATTGTTTTTTATCCGTCCGAAATTCTGGGAAGCGGTTTATAAAACTATTTTTTAATACTTAATCTTTCAAGTGCGCGTACAAAACGGACAATTTTGTGTTCTTTTTCTGCGGTAATAGAATCGACTAAGATGGTTTTACATCCTAAAAATTTACCGCAAAGAATATCGGTCAAAGGTCTGTCCCCGACAAGCACGCAGTCTTTCGGGTCAATATTGTGTTGCGATAAAAATTTACGAATTACGCCGGTTCTCGGTTTGCACGCCTCAAAAAGTATCGGGAAATGGGTTACTTCCCTGACTTTTTCCATATATTTTTTATCGGTGTTATTTGAAGCAACAGCCATAAAAAATTTTTCCTGAACACTTCGGATAAAACTGTAGGTTTCATCTGTGTAAGTTGCTGAATGTGATGCCATAAGTGTACTGTCCAAATCAAACAGTATCGCTTTGATTCCCTGATTTTGCAGTTCATCTAAATCAATATCGTATATGCTTTTTAAATTGTAATCAGGTTTTATAAACATTCCTTAATTCCCGTTGTTCTTGCCATTGCATATTTGTAATCCTGAGGTTCTTTTTCTAATCTGACATACACTTCTGCATTTGTGTTGCCGACATCAAGTTCAAGTCCGTTCTCATCATAAATTCCGATAATTTTTGTAACAAATTGTTCCGATGGTGAAATGATTTCTACTTCATCATTTGGCAGAATTTTGTTTTTAATTTTTACAAAGTATAAATCTTCTGCATTAATTTTGGTTTTACCGTGAAATTCAAACAAAAAGTCCGCACCTGCAAGACCTTTTGACAGGTCATAACTGTAACCGCCTGAGCCGTTACCAAGCGCAAATCCTGTTGTATAACCCCTGTTGCCGACTTTTTTGAGTTCATAAAAATATTTTTCCATATCTGCATTCGGATTTTGATAAATCTCATCAATTGCCTGCCTGTATGTTTTAGCAACGGCTGAAACATAATAAAGACTTTTTGTTCTGCCCTCAACTTTAAATGAATCAACTCCCGCATCAATAAGTTCTTTTAAGTGATGAACAAGACACAAATCATTCGGGCTTAAAATGTGTGTGCCATTAGTATCTTCGTTGATTTCGTAATATTCATTCGGTCTTGTTTCTTCTACAAGTTTATAGCTCCATCTGCAAGGCTGACAGCAGTTTCCTTGATTAGAAATTCTTTCGCCATGCGTAAAATAGTCGCTAAGTAAGCATCTGCCTGAGTATGAAACGCACTGTGCGCCGTGAATGAAACATTCAACTTCCATATCGGGAACTTTGTTTTTTATTTCCGCAATTTCAGGGATAGAAAGTTCTCTTGCAAGCACCACTCTTGTTGCGCCCATATCCCGCCAGAATTTTACACTTTCGTAGTTAAGAATATTTGTTTGGGTGCTTACGTGCAAAGGAGTGTCAGGCATGTATTTTTTGAGTAAATTCATTATCCCGAAATCACTAAATAAAATTGCGTCAGGGTTTGCGTCTTTTATTATTTCAATACATTGTTCAAGATGTTTAACATCTTTGTTAAACGCAAAAATATTGAGCGTCATATAGGCTTTTTTGCCGTATTTATGAGCCAAATCTATTGCGGTTTTGAGGTTTTCAAAGGTAATGAGTTCGCCTTTGCGCATCGCTCTCAGGCTGAAATCTACAACCCCGAGATAAACCGCATCCGCACCATAGTTTATAGCATAATCAAGTTTTTCAATATTGCCTGCAGGCAACAGTAACTCCACTTTTCCCATGACTTAATAATAATAAAAAATCAGTAAATAATCAACCAAATAGGTGATGACCTTTTCTTCTAAAAATGGAAAATAGAGATATAGTTTATAAGAAAGAGAGAATAAAATATGAGAACAATTACTAACGCAACTGCAACTATCAAAGAAATATGGTCTTATCAGCACCCTGTTATGCACACTTGGTTTTTATTCAGCGCTGTTTCTTTGGGTTGTATGTTCACGGTGTTGTTTCTCGTATTTTAATTAATAAATTTTTTCGCAACCCCCAAATTTAAAACAGTCTTCGTATGAGGACTGTTTTTGTTATTAATTATAATATGTTACCCCATTCATTGTGTAACTTTTTTGAGGTAACGAAACATTATAATTTCTGTCAAGTCTTGAGGTATTCGGAATGGTTGCTGATTGGACAGGAGCCGGGAAATTGTAATTTGTCAGTGCAGGTGGAATATGAGCATGTCTTGTTCTGTACCCGTAAGGCATAGCAGGGCGTGACGGAACCGAAGGACGCGCAGGGCGTGCATAACGATTATATCCGTACTGAGATGCTTCAGCCATTGTCATTGGTCTGCCGTAACCTCTTGTTACGCTGACAGGCGAACCGGCATTGTTATATTTTACATAAGTTGTAATGGCATTTGCACTCGTCGTTGTAAAAAGAAAAATAACCGCTAAAAGTAAAAAATTTTTCATAAATTTACCCACCTTCTGACCTACTTAGATACTATAAATATCATGTTTTTGAATTTTTTGCTACATTTATAGTAATATTTTTACAAAATTTAATGTTAATTGAGTTTTAAAACTGCGCTGTGTCTTAAAGTTGTCCCATTTTCTTTTCTGTAGGAGAAGAAATATTCATTGTCACAACATGTACAATAAGGGCAAATGTCGATTTTTTCTATCCCAAATTCGGCTAACTGTTTTCTATTAATTTCTTTGAGGTCTGCGTGAATGCTTCCCTCTCCTGCGGGGAGGGAGTGAGGGAGGGGGTTGATTGTTGCTTGCAATTTATTATATACTTCTATCCCCACCTCATAACATTTCCCGCAAATCGCAGGTCCGATTAAAACACTTATGTTTTCGGGGATGGAGCCGTATTCTTTTATCAGTTTTTCTGCGGTAATAACGGCAATTTTTTTTGCTGTTCCACGCCAACCGGCGTGACAAATTGCACCAATATTTTGTTTTTCATCATAAAAAATTAACGGGGTGCAATCGGCAAAATTTAAATAAATTGCAAGATTTTTTTCGGTTAAAATTAACCCGTCAGTATTAGGATAGTCAAATTTATTTTCCTTTGCAATATCAACATTTGCACTGTGCGTTTGAGTTGGACAAACGAGATTTGTACCCAGATAATTTTCAATATATTTTATATTATTTTTTATTTCCCGATTGTTATTTACTCCTTTATCACAAATACAAATTTCTCTTGTAGTAAAAAATGCTTGTGCATTTTTTATCAGGTCTGATTTTAAAATTTTTTTCCCGTCAATTTCGTCAAAATAAAACATAAAAAAATTATAGAAAATTTGTGTAAAATATACAAATATTACAAATTGTAAATATGAATTTAAAATGGCTCAAACCCAGTTATAATCTGCTATATGATATGATATGATATGATGTGGTGGGGTGGGGCAATCCTTTCGACTGAAAATTTTTTACATGAGTGTAGGTATTTAATTTAAGTAGAAAGGAAATTTATTATGAGTGTTATGCAAGTTGGTTCAAAATTGGTTAGAACATTTGGCAGTGGTTCAAATTTAAGACACGCTATTACAGAAACTGTCGGAAACAAAACATTTACAGAAGTACTTGATTCTGAAGGTAAGCTATTAGCAAATCGTGTAAAAGAAATTACGAGACAAAATATTGGTGATAAGTTAGTTATCACAAGAAAAACTGATGATATGCAAAAAGACTTAGTTTATGACAAAAACGGCAAATTTTTAGGTATGCGTATATTAGACTGGTTTGTTAAAGGTAAACCAGCATGTGTTCTAAAAACAAATTCTCGTTATGTTGGCAGATGGAAATATTATAATGTTCATAGTTATACCAGAACAGTTTCAGATAGTCTGTTTGGAGTATTAAAAAAACGTCGAGTCATAGGGAGAATAAACGGAACTCCTAGTGAATGTGAAAGATTATTTTATGCAGAACCTGTATGGACACTTCATACTGGTCATGGAATACCAATACCGCATAAACTATGTAAAAAAACTAATCAGAATTTTTATCCTTTAATAGACGCTTATGAGTATCCTTCTTTAAAGGAAATGGTTGGAGAAATGACAGATGCGTTTGCTAAAGGCAGTGGATATGAACATCTTAATTATGTAAAACCAAAATTTGATATATTAGAATATGCAAAGAATTTAAAAAATGAAGGTTAATTTTTAATAAGAATGTAGTGTGGGCAACGCGAAAGCTTGCCCATCTTATTTTGTATATACCCCTACGGCACTTCGTGCCACTTCCCCATAAGGGGCAGAAGGTTATGCTAACTGAAATGAACTTATCAACCTATATACTTATATACCTATCTACTTTTCTATACGGTCTTATTGCCTTAAAAAGTCCAAACATTTTCTCTCCCAAGTGTTTTGGCGATTTCGGCAGAACTCTTTATTTATGCAATGTTCAGTCAACTAACAAAACAGGGGTTGACACTCAAATTCAATAATAATGAAACTTTCAGCCTTGTCAAAAATTAATGTAAATTTTTATTACGAGAATTGATATATTTATTGTATTTTTTACGCTAATTTTCTTGACTATTAATATTTATGTAATACGATTAGAGAACATGCAAATGTAAAGTAAGGCGAACTATGCCTATTTGATTGAAAGTTTGAATATGAGCGAATTTCACTAACTTTACAAACCCATGAAAATTGCATTATTTGTTCATTAAGAGCAGAGGGTTTACAGCCATAAGTTAGAAAAAATTTTTTGTAGTAGTACACCATTTATTTTATGAGGTGATTTAATGTCTGAGACAAAATACGAAAAAAGGGTAACACCGATGGGTATCCCGCATACTCGTTTGGATGATTTACCGGATCTTATTGAAGTGCAGAAAAAATCCTTCGAATGGTTTTTAACTGAAGGTTTGAAAGAAGAATTACTTGCTTTCTCACCTATTAAGGACTATACCGGAAGATTAGAATTGCATTTTTTGCCTAACTATACTTTTGATAATGCAAAGTATACGGTTGAAGAGGCGAGAATTCATGACGCAACTTACGCAAAACAATTGCGCGTTATGATTAGATTAGTTAACCGTGACAGCGGTGAAATTAAAGAACAGGAAGTTTACATCGGTGATATTCCGACAATGACTGACAAAGGTACATTCATTGTAAACGGTGCGGAACGTGTAATTGTTTCCCAAATCGTTCGTTCACCGGGTGTTTACTTTGACAAAACCATTTCTCCGAACGGAAAACGTTTGTACAACGCTACAATGATTCCGAACAGAGGGGCATGGGTTAAATTTGAAACTGATGCAAATGACATCATTCACGTCAAAATCGACAAAAACAGAAAGATTTTGGCTACAACATTACTTAAAGCAATGGGTATTACGGTTGCTGAAATGGAATCCAAGTTCACTCACTTTGATTTCTTAAAGAAAACTTTGGACAAAGACAGCGCAGAAACAACCGATGATGCTTTAATTGATTTGTACAAAAAATTAAGACCTGGAGATCCTGCATCTCCGCAGGGCGGACGTCAAATTTTGGAATCAAGATTCTTTGATGCCAAGAAATATGACATCGGTCGTGTCGGTCGTTACAAATTAAACAAAAAATTAAACTTAAATATTCCAAAGAACCAAAGAACATTAACTGTTGAAGATATCGTTTCTACAATCGAATACTTAATCAATTTAACTTATGATGAAGGAACTTTAGACGATATCGACCATTTGGGTAACAGAAGAATCCGTTCTGTTGGTGAGTTGTTACAAAACCAATTCAGAGTGGGTCTTTCAAGAATCGAAAGAATCGTTAAAGAAAGAATGACTTTGCAGGATTCTGAAACCCTTACTCCGTTGAACTTATTGAACACCAAACCTTTGGTTGCTTCATTAAAAGAATTCTTCGGAAGTTCACAGTTATCACAGTTCATGGATCAGACAAACCCGCTTGCCGAATTAACTCACAAAAGACGTATTTCGGCATTAGGACCTGGCGGTTTGCAAAGAGAAAGAGCAGGTTTCCCTGTTCGTGATATTCACCCATCTCACTACGGACGTATTTGTCCTATTGAAACACCGGAAGGCCCGAACGCAGGTTTGATAGGTTCATTAGCTACTCATGCAAGAGTTAATGATTATGGGTTCATCGAATCTCCGTTCTTTGTCGTTAAAGACGGTGTTGTTACAGATGAAGTTGTTTATATGACAGCAGACGCCGATGAAAATTACCGTTGCGCACCTGCTGACGTTAAATTGAATAAAGACAGAACATTCAAAGAAGAAATAGTTCCTGTAAGATACCGTTCAGAATTCGTTATGGAACCGGCATCAAAGGTTGACTTTGTTGGTGTTTGTCCTATTCAGATTATTTCGGTTGCTACATCAATGATTCCGTTCATTGAACACGACGATGCCAACCGTGCGTTGATGGGTTCTAACATGCAACGTCAGGCAGTACCTCTTTTGATTACTCAAAGACCGAGAGTTGGTACAGGGCTTGAATCTCGTGTTGCAAAAGACTCAGGTATGGTTGTAGTTGCTGATGTTGACGGTACAGTTGAAAGAGTTGTCGGTGAAGAAATCGTTATAAAAGATCAACATGGCAAATCACATATATATACATTAATGAAATATGTAAGAAGTAACCAAGATACTTGTATTAACCAAAGACCTATCGTTCATGAGGGAGATAAAGTTAAAGCAGGCGATGTAATCGCAGATGGTGCATCAACATGTGGAGGCGAACTTTCATTAGGTAAAAACATTCTCGTAGCTTATATGCCGTGGGAAGGTTATAACTATGAAGACGCTATTCTGCTTTCTGAAAGATGCGTTCACGATGACATCTTTACTTCTTTACATATTGAAAAATTAGAAATAGAAGCACGTCAGACAAAACTCGGGCCTGAAGAAATTACCCGTGAAATTCCAAACGTATCTGAAGATGCACTTCGTCATTTAGATGAACGCGGGATTGTTCGTATCGGTGCAAGAGTTTATCCTGATGATATTCTTGTCGGTAAGGTTACTCCGAAGGGTGAATCAGAGCATCCGCCTGAAGAAAAACTTTTAAGAGCAATCTTTGCCGAAAAAGCAAGAGATGTAAAAGATAACTCATTGAGAGTTCCGCACGGAGGCGGAGGCAGAGTTCTCGACGTTAAGGTATTTGACAGAGAAAAAGGTGACGAATTACCACCGGGAGCAAATACCGTAATCAGAGTTTATATCGCACAAAAACGTAAAGTTTCTGTCGGTGATAAACTTTCAGGACGTCACGGTAACAAAGGTATTGTATCTCGTATATTACCGAAAGAAGATATGCCGTTCTTGCCTGACGGAACTCCTGTTGATATAGTTTTGAACCCTCTGGGTGTTCCTTCTCGTATGAACGTAGGTCAAACCTACGAATTGTTGTTGGGTTTGGCGGCATACTTGACTGGTAAACACTATGAGGCTCCTGCATTTGATGAAATGTATGGTGAAAACGAATCAGAAATAGTTACAAAAGGTGAACTTTTGGAAGGTATTAAAAAATCAGGCGCAACTTGGGTTGGCGAAGACGGTAAGGTTACACTTATCGACGGCAGAACGGGTGAACCGTTTGACAGACCTGTTGCGGTTGGTTTGACGTACTTCTTAAAACTTGTTCACTTGGTCGATGATAAAATTCACGCAAGAAGTACCGGTCCTTATTCACTGGTTACTCAACAGCCGCTTGGTGGTAAAGCACAATTCGGCGGACAAAGATTCGGTGAAATGGAAGTTTGGGCGTTAGAAGCTTACGGTGCTGCTTATACTCTGCAAGAAATGTTAACAATCAAATCAGATGATGTTAACGGAAGAAACAGAGCCTATGAAGCAATCGTTAAAGGCGACAACATCCCAAGACCTGGTATTCCTGAATCATTCAAGGTACTTGTAAGAGAATTACAAAGTATCGGTTTGGATATCACGGTATCCAAAAAAGACGGAACCGAAGTGGATTTAATGACAGATATGGACGACTTGAGAAAAGCCGCTCCGAAAAGAACTCTGTCAGATGTTGATTCCGAATTGTTAAACATAAATTTCTTTGAATCAACATCAAGTTTCGGGGAACTATAAAGACGTGAAAAGTGAATCGTGAATAGTGAAAAGACTAATACTGTAAAGGTCAATTCACAATTCACATCTCACGGTTCACGCAAGGAAAAGGAGAAAATGACAAATGTCAACAAGCATAGATTATTTTGACTATATACGAATCAGTATTGCTTCTCCGGAAAGAATACTTCAATGGTCACACGGCGAAGTTACCAAACCGGAAACAATTAACTATCGTACATTAAAACCGGAAAGAGACGGTTTGTTCTGCGAAAGAATCTTCGGGCCGACAAAGGACTGGGAATGCTATTGCGGAAAGTATAAAAGAGTAAGACACAAAGGTATTATCTGCGAACGATGCGGTGTTGAAGTTACAGACAGTAAAGTAAGACGTCACAGAATGGGACACATCAAACTTGCTGCACCTGTTTCTCACATCTGGTTTTTGAAAGGTATACCTTCATATTTGGGCTTACTTTTAGATATGACTTTGAAAAATCTTGAACAGGTTATCTATTTCAACAGTTATGTTGTTTTAGATGGCGGTGACAGCGATTTCAAAAAACTTCAGTTGTTATCTGAAGAAGAATACGAAGATTATATGGCTGAAAACGAAGACTCTACCCTCAAAGTAGGTATCGGTGCGGAAGCAATTCAGCAGTTGCTATCGGAAGTCGATATCAATGCTCTGGCTGAAGAAATCAGAACAGAACTTGAAGGCAGTGTTTCCGTTCAGAAAAAATCAAAATTAATTAAGAGATTAAGATTATTAGACAACTTAATTCAGTCAGGTACAAATCCGACTTGGATGGTTATGGATGTAATTCCTGTCACACCGCCTGATTTAAGACCTATGGTTCAATTAGATGGCGGTCGTTTTGCGACCTCTGATTTGAACGATTTGTACAGACGTGTAATTAACAGAAACAACCGTTTGCAAAGACTTTTGGAAATGGGTGCTCCTGAAATTATCGTCAGAAACGAAAAACGTATGCTTCAGGAAGCCGTTGATGCTTTAATTGATAACGGCAGACGTGGCAGAACGGTTGTAGGTCCGAATAACAGAGCACTCAAATCGTTATCTAACATTATTGAAGGTAAACAGGGTCGTTTCCGTCAAAACTTGTTAGGTAAACGTGTTGACTACTCAGGGCGTTCGGTTATCGTTGTAGGTCCGTCACTGAGATTAAATCAGTGCGGTTTGCCGAAAGAAATGGCAATCGAATTATTCAAGCCGTTCGTTATTAATAAATTAATAGAAAGAGGATACGTTCAGAATATCAAATCTGCTAAGAAGAAGATTGAACGTTCGGATCCTGTTATCTGGGATATCTTGGAAGAAGTCATCGATGGACATCCGGTACTTTTAAACCGTGCTCCAACGCTTCACAGATTAGGTATCCAAGCATTTGAACCGAAACTTGTAGAAGGTCGTGCTATCCAACTTCATCCGCTTGCTTGTACAGCGTTTAATGCTGACTTTGACGGTGACCAAATGGCTGTTCACGTTCCTTTGTCAATCGAGGCTCAGGCAGAAGCAAGAATGTTGATGTTAGCAACAAACAACCTGCTTGCACCTGCAAACGGTAAACCTATCGTATCTCCTTCACAGGATATGGTCTTGGGTATGTATTACTTAACGACTATGAAAGATCCTAATCAGGAAGTACAGGGTTATTTCTACAGTTTCGAAGATGCAATTTCGGCATTTGAAGTTAAGGTAATCAAACTTCACGATAAGATTGTTGTTCGCGACAGAAAAGGCGAAAGAATTGAAACAACAGTCGGAAGAATTATCTTCAACGAAGAAATAAGGAAAGCGTTAGTTTAATGTAGGTTGGGCATACCTGTCCAACAAAAATATAAGGAAAAACAAATGGAAATGACATATACACATGCAAAAAAAGATCCTGATTTCATTAACAAACAAATGGATAAAGGTTCATTGAAGAAATTGTTAGGTCAAATGTATTTGGAATATGGCGGAGCAAAGGAAGCAAATCTTGCCGATGCATTAAAAACATTGGGTTACAGATATGCAACAGTATCCGGTACGACTATTTCTATTGCAGACTTATCAGTTCCTGAATCTAAAAAAGATTTGCTGAAATCAGCAGAAAAGGAAATTGAAGTATCCCAAAACAGATACTTAAAAGGTGAAATCACAGAAGTCGAAAGATACACAAAGGTTATCGACACTTGGGCAGAAACAACCGCAAAATTGACAGAACAGGTCGTACAGAATTTTGACAGACTAAACCCTGTTTATATGATGGCATTCTCCGGTGCGAGAGGTAACTTATCACAGGTATCTCAGTTAGTCGGCATGAGAGGTTTGATGGCAGATACACAGGGTCAAATTATCGACTTGCCTATTAAATCAAACTTCAAAGAAGGCTTATCAGTTACCGAATACATCATTTCATCTTACGGTGCAAGAAAAGGTCTTGTAGATACAGCGTTAAAAACAGCTGACTCAGGTTATTTGACCCGTCGTCTGGTCGACGTTGCACAAGATGTTATCGTAAGAGATGAAGACTGTCACACGGATAAATACATTGATTTAAAACCGATTATGGACGGTGACACCGTTATTGTTCCGTTAATCGACAGATTGCTCGGCAGAACGGTAGCACAGGACATTGAAGATAAAGACGGAAACGTAATTATCACTAACGGTACAACATTAAATAGAGACGATATTAAGAAAATTTCCGCACTTGATTTGCAGGAGCTTAAAGTTCGTTCAGCATTGACTTGCGGCTTGGAATACGGTGTTTGCCAAAAATGCTACGGTTGGGCATTAACAAGCCAGAAACTTGTTGATGTTGGAGAATCAATCGGTATTATTGCCGCTCAGTCAATTGGTGAACCTGGTACACAGCTTACAATGAGAACATTCCACACAGGTGGTGCGGTCGGCGTTAAAGAAGCGATGAAAGAAATCAAAGCTCATGAAGCCGGTATGGTTATCTCTAAAATTAAAACAAGAGAACTAAGAACCCGTCACGGGGATGTTGTTCAGGTTGCTATGTATGAAGCTGATTTGGAAGTTAAAGGTGAAAAAAGAACTTCTAAATATCACATTCCTGCAGGTGCAACAGTGTTTGTTAAAGACGGCGATAAGGTTACAAAAGGCTTTAAGATGGCAGAACATGCACCGTCATCAAGCAGTGATTCAAGCCGTTTGACAGAAAAAGCACAAAAAGATATTATTTCTGACATTAGCGGAGAAGTCGTATTTGAAGGTTTCAAGGCTGATGAAAAAACAGACAGACAAGGCAATATTTTAAGAACCACCAACAAACAAGGTATTGTTTGGGTTTTGGGTGGTGATGTATACACACTCCCTGGTGGTTCAAAAGTTCTTGTAAAAGACGGTCAAAAGGTATCCGAAGGTGAAAAACTTGCTGAAACTCTAACCATCTGCGAACACGGCGGGGAAGTCAGAGTAGGAAATGATTTGGTTATAGAAGATGCCAAATTTGACGGCAAGAAAATCAAAAAGATTGTTTCAGGTAAGGAATTGACTATTGTTATCGCATCTTTGAGCCCTGAAAACGCATCTTTTGAACAAACTAAAAAAGAACAAATCTGGACAGTTAATAAGACAGGCGAAAAATATATCGTTAAAGCGGTTGTTGATACAACGGTTGAAAACGGTATGATTATCGGTGAACTTATTGATGATGATTGTTCAGTTCCGTCTTCAGGCGAAATCAGATACGTTGATGTTGAAGTTGACGAAAATCAGATTATTACAAAACCTGGTAAGGTTGTATTTATTCCTGAAGAAGTTCATCAGATTAATAAAGATTCAACTCTCAAAATGGTTGAAAACGGCACAACAGTTACTGCTGGTACAGAAGTTGTAAAAGACGTTTATTGCCACATAGACGGTGTTGTTGAATTTAAAGAATATAATGATGTAATTCACGAAATTACTGTTCGTCCGGGTGAAGTTCATACTTTATCAAGTATTCAGGAACTCAAGGTTGATGAAGGTGAAGTTATCAAAAAAGGCACCGTTATTGCAGATGGTATCAAGGCTAAAACAACTTCGGTTGTCACAATTATGGACTCATCGGTTGATGATTTGGCTATTGAAGATTTGGATGAAGATATGGATGCTTCAATGGGTCTTGATGAAGATGCTATTGAAAATCAGCCTGTTCAAATCTTGGTTAGACCTGTTCAGGTTCTTGATATTGAGCAGAAGGCTGTGTCAATTAAGTTCAATTCTTCGGATGAATTGATTGATGTTGTTCCTGTTACTCAGTTGCAGTACAAAGACGGTGCAAGAGTAAGAAACATCGACGGTGCAACCATTACAAGAACAAGCCTTGTTCTTCAGATGGGCGGTTATCTGTCACATTTGAAGGGTGTTGTAGAACTTGATTCTCACGGAGAATTGAGAATTGTTGTTCTTGAAAACTTAATTGTTCGTCGTGAACTTGAAGGTTCTGCTAATAAATCATTACAGACAGAATTACTTGTTAAAGACGGTCAGGTTATTGAACCTAAGACACCGGTTGCAAAAACTCAGGTTCTTGCTTTGCACGATGCTGTTGCATCTATCAAGAAAGAGGAAGAAGAAGCAAGAAGATTGCTGTTAATCTCTGAAAGTTCTTCAACAGATGTAAAAGTTAAAGGTAAGGCTACTATTAAGAAAGGTGATTTAATCAGGACTGACAGTGTTATTGCCGAAAGTGGCGAAACAGCTCCTGTTTCAGGTATTGTTACAAGCACTGCAAAAGGTTCTGTTTCAATAAGAACAGGTCGTCCTTATTTAATCAGTCCGGGTACTATGTTGCTTGTTAATGCAGGTTCATTAGTATTACGAGGCGATTTGATTGTATCTTTAACTTACGAAAGAGAAAAAACAGGCGATATCGTTCAAGGTTTGCCTAAGGTTGAAGAATTACTTGAAGGTCGTCGTCCGAAAGACTGCGCTATTTTGGCTGAATTTGACGGCACTACAAAAATTGAAGTTGATGAAAGCGGTTTCCCAAGATTGTATCTTGAAGATGCTGACGGTTCATCAACTGAAATTAAATACTCAATTGATGCTAATGTAATTGTCGGAAACAACCAAAAAGTTGTCAAAGGTCAGGCATTAACATCAGGTTCACCGGATCCGCACGATGTTATGCGCCTGAGAGGGCCTGAAGCGGCACAACAATATCTTGTTGACGAAGTACAAAGAGTATATCGTTCTCAGGGTGTTGAAATTTCCGATAAGCACATTGAAGTTATCGTTCGTCAAATGACCAAGAAAGTTAAGGTTGTTGACGCAGGCGATACCAACCTGTTACCGGGTGAACTTATCGAAGTTCAAATCTTTGAAAAAGAAAACAAAGAAGCGCAAGAAGCCGGAAAAACACCTGCAACCTGTGAACACATGTTGTTAGGTATCACAAAGGCTTCATTGAACACCGAATCGTTCATTTCAGCCGCTTCATTCCAGGAAACAACAAGAATCCTGACAGAAGCAGCAGTCGAAGGTAAAAAAGATATGCTCAGAGGCTTGAAAGAAAACGTTATCATCGGTCGTCTGATACCTGCAGGCACAGGCTTCCATCATTTGATTAACGCAAATGAAGAAAGAGAAAAGGCTGAAAGAAAACAAGCCGTTGCTCAAAGAAATCAGGCAAGAAAACCGTCTGCTATTCTTGAAGAAATCGAAGGAATGTTCGGTTCTCCTGAATTCAGCGAAGATGATGATATTATTGAATAATTAAGTTCAATATAATAAATTCAAAAACAGGATGTAAATATTGCATCCTGTTTTTTTTGTTACATTCCCCTCCCTCATAAGGGAGGGGAATACAAATATTACAAATTGTAAAGTTGAATTTAAAATGGCGCAAACCCTGTTATAATCTGCTATATGATATGATATGATATGATATGAGGGCTCATGTCAATAATTTTACCCGAAAATTTTTTATAAATGTACAGGGGAAACAAAACTCACCCCTCGCCCACAGAGTTTTTTAGTGGGAGAGGGAAGAATTTCAACTTGAGCAGAATGCGAAAGTTAGAAATTCGGGTGAGGGAATATAGAAAATACGAAAGGGGAAAATTATGGGTTTATTTTCAATGAGATTGGTGCAACATATACCTGGGGTATCCAGAGTTTATAGAAATGTATTAGGGTTTACATCTAGAATTACAAGGCATGAAAATCTTGTTCGTCCTGGAAAAAGTTTCATTTCGGTAGCAAAAAGCTTAGAATTAAGTGATATTGCTCATGGTAAATATGCTAATTATCGTAATTATATTCATATGAGAGAATCTATTTACTATATTGCCAGAAATTTGAAAGAATCAAAATTATTACGGTTTATATATAATAGCGGATTTGACCGTGTATATCGTGGGCTAAGAAAACTTGGCTAACAAAAAGCGGGAATTTTGTTTTTACAAAATTCCCGCTTTATTTTAATATAATTTACCCTCATCCGCATTTGTATGCCTCATCCTTCGGCAACAACTGCTCTCTCTTCCAAAGGTAGAGGGGAAGGTTTTATTTACCCCTTAATGGCAGCAGGTGCAGGTTTCACCGCATCCGAACTGTTCTTTTGCGGCAGTCATATTAACCTTAATTCTGCCGTCAACTGCGATACCTTCACCTGTCTTTTCAGAGATAAGTAACGGGTTGATATCAAGTTCAGTGATGAAACTGAAATCTGAAACGAGTTGAGATAATCTCAAAATAGTTTCTTCAATTTGTTCCATCTGAGCAGGAGTTGTACCTCTTGCGCCTTCAAGCAGTTTGTACGCTTTTACTGATTTAATCATTTCTTTTGCATCAACGTCAGTCAAAGGTGCAATTCTGAAGGTTACGTCTTTCATAACTTCGATAAATACACCGCCCAAACCGAACATCATCATATGTCCGTACTGAGGATCTGTTGCAACACCGCAAACCATTTCACGGTTGCCTTTAACCATTTCCTGAATGATTACCCCTTCCAAACCGTCTAATAAACCTTTTGCTTCAAGTTTAGAGATAAGGTCTTGGTATTCTGCTCTTAATTGTTCTGCTGACTGAATGTTTACTCTTACACCGCCGACATCTGTTTTGTGTGAAGTGGTTTTTGAAGTCATCTTCATAACAACAGGGTATCCGATTGAATCAGCGATAGAAACTGCTTGGTCTTCGGTTGTTGCAAAACCTGATTTGCAAACTCTGATTCCGTAAGCATCCAATACATCAATGGATTCTCTTGTAGTTAATTGCTCTCTGCCGTCAGCGATAGATTGCTTAATAATGCTTTCAGCTTTTGCTTTATCTACATTGTAAGATGGTATTTTACCTTCCGGTCTTTCAATCCACAATCTCTGCTGATTTAATCTGTGTAAGCCCTCAGCAGCTTCTTCAGCGTACATAAAGAACGGAATATTAACGTCCATATCAGATAATGCAGTGAAGAATTCCGATTTAGTCATAAATACGCCGATAACAGGTTTTTGCGGATTTTGTGCTTTGATTTCCATCAACGCCTTAGCAACATCAATATCTTTCAAGCCCAAGAATGGCAGATAGATACAAATAATCATATCAACATTTTCATCAGCGATAACCGTTTCAAGTGTTTGCTTGTAGTGTTCGATAGGAGCTGAAGCTATCATATCGATTGGGTTTTTAACAGATGCTGCAGAAGGTAAGAAACTTCTTAATTTTTCTTTTGTAGCATCGGTAATTTTAGCAATTTGCATACCGTATTCGCAAACAGCATCTGTTGCCATAATACCGGGGCCGCCCGAGTTTGTAATAATTGCAACTCTGTCGCCTTTCGGAATCGGACAGTTTGCAAAAACTTTAGCTGTTGAGAATAAATTCTTTAATGAATATTCTCTTATAACACCTGATTGGTTTAATAAAGCATTAGCGGCTTTATCAGCGCCTGCAAGTGAACCTGTGTGAGAAGATGCAGCGCTTGCACCTGCTGCACTACGCCCTGCTTTAAGTGCCAAAATCGGTTTTTTCTTAGAAATTCTTGTAGCAAGTTTTCTGAAATTAGCAGGATTTTGGATTGATTCCATATATAAAAGAATTTGTTCAACGTCAGGTTCATTTTCCCAGTATTCCAAAGCGGTTTCTGCATTAACATCTGCTTGGTTACCTATTGAGATGAACTGTGCAAAACCTAAGTTGAGGTCTTTTAAAATATTTAAGATACCGCCGCCTAAAGCACCTGACTGAGAAACAAAACCGATGTGACCACGTTCAGGCAAGCTTTCAGCGAAGCATCCGTCCATAGAAATTTCAGGTAATGTGTTTACAACACCTAAGCAGTTCGGACCAACGCATCTCATACCGTATTCTTGAACTTTAGCAAGTAACGCTTTTTCAGCCTCAGCGCCTTCTGCGCCTGTTTCTTTAAATCCTGCTGTGATAATACAAAGACCTTTGATACCTTTTTGGTGGCACTGGTCGATTGTGTCAAGAACGAATTTAGCGTTTACAACGATAATTGCCAAATCGATTTCGCCCGGAACTTCCAAAACGGAAGTATATGCCTGTAAACCCTCAATAATACCGCCTTTTGGGTTAATCGGATAGATTTGTCCTTTGAACTTGTATTCTTGAAGTCTTTTCATGATGTCAGAACCGATTGTGTGTTCTTTTGTAGAAGCACCGACAACCGCAATTGACTTTGGTTTCATAATTTTGTCTAAATTTGCTGTCATGTTCTTATCCTTTCTTTTTATTTCGCAAAAATATTTCTTTTAAAATTTGATATTGATTTGAATATAGCTATGGCTAATTCGGCATCGTTTCTGTAATATTTTTCCCCGCAGTCTCTCAGCTTTACAAAGTGGGGTTTTGTGCTGCGTTTTCCGTCTGTTGCTTTGACCATATATTGTAATGGTTCTTCACCTTTGGATATAAATACGTCAAAGGGTTCATCTCTTAATGTATCCTGAACAGCTTTTTTGAATTCTTTATAAATTGCCGGAAGTCTGTCCTGCAAGTCTTCAAAATGCTTTTCTCCGGCTTCTGTTAAATATCCAAGTTTCCCGTTAAAATTAATATTGGAATTTTGAATTCTTTGTATTTGCATGTGTAAATCCTTTCTGTATGATACCAATAATTATATAATAAACATCAGTAATTGAGCATAATTTTATGTAAATATTATGTTATCTTACATAATATTTTCTGAGCTTTGTAATCATTACTGTGCATAAAATTAATGATGAACATAAAATTCCTATCCAAAAACCTATCAGGTTCATTTTTAAATGTAATCCCAAATAACATCCAAGCGGGATTGATACGCACCAGTAGGCAATAAAATTGGCAAGCAGAATAATTTTTGTCTGCTTAATCCCTTTGCAGATGCCTGAGAGTGAAATTTGTAATCCGTCAAAAATTTGATATGCTGCCAAAATTATCATTACCGGTAATACAATTTGGTATAATTTTGGGTCTGGTGTAAAAATTGAAACAATAAATTTGGGAAATGCCAGAAAAATCAAAGAACAAATTGTCATAAACGTTAAGGACATTCCAACACCCGTCAGGGAATATTTTTTCATATCATAAAAATTACCGGAACCGTTTGCAAACCCGACCTTTACCGCTATGCCGTTTGAAATTGCAAATGGTATCATAAATGTCATATTAACCAATGTTATTAAAATATTTTGTCCTGCTGCATAAATTCCTGCAATTCTGCCCATCAAAACTGCAACGATATTAAATGCAACAAATTCTACAAGTATTGCCATAGCAATAGGAATTCCGATTTTGAAAAGCGCATTATAATAACCTTTTTCGTGATAATTTCGCAGTTTCATAATTCTGTGGCAGTAGATTAAAAGTACAAAACCCATAAAATATCTTACAATGAAGCTTGAAACCGCAAGCCCGATAACTCCCATTGACGGGATTATTCCCCAGCCGAATACAAAAATTATGTTTAAAAACAGGTTTAAAAATACGCTGAAAATGGTTACCAAATTTGGAAATAAGACTATTTCAAACACCTGTAAAAACTCTTTTAAAGAATGATGCAGTCCTCCGCCAAATGTTGAGAATGCACTTATCAGCATATAATCCTGAATGGGTTTTATAAGTTTATCTTCAAAACCTATGTGTGGAATTATTGGAATGAATAAAAGGATTAATAAACACGAAACCCCTGCAAGTGCGAGCGCAAAGCGAATTGAGGGATAAAAATATCTTTTTATTGGTTTCCCTTCACCGTTGTAGTTTGATAATAACGGTGAAATGCTTGCCGTTAAACCAATAGCAAGTGTCATAATGCAGTTTACAACCGCCGCAGCGATACTGATTGCCGCGTAGGTATCTGTTGAATGACGCCCTGCAACAATGACATCCCCAATACCGATTAGTATAAAGCCTACGTTGCCAAGTATTATGGGGAATGCAATCTTCAAAAGTTCTCTGATGTAATGTGATATCGGCTTAGTATCCATACCAAAATTTTAGCACAAAAATACACAGAAATTTTGCCCCCTAACAGGGGGAAATGCTGACAGGCAAAGGGGGTAAAATTACATAACCCTCTTTCATTTTTCTAAATTCGCTGTCGCACATTAAGAAAAATTTCTCTCCCCATGGGTTAGATTGTAATAAATAATAATTGTAGGGTAGACTTCAGTCTACCGATAAAAAATGAGGCTTTTAAGATTCTGAACAAATTTCAGAATGACAAAAGCCTCATTTTTATATCTTTTCAACGCAAATTATTTTGAAACTGTTTCAAAAATTACGTCAAATGCTTCAGAATCTCTTACGGCCATATCAGCAAGCATTTTTCTGTTTACAACAACATTTGCTTTTTTGCATGCGTTTACGAATTTTGAATAACTCATACCGCGTTGTCTTACTGCTGCGTTGATTCTTACAATCCATAATCTTCTCATGTTGCGTTTTGTGGTGCGTCTGTCTCTGTATGCGTATTTTAATGCTTTCATTACAGCGATATTAGCAACTTTAAAGATTCTTGATCTTGCACCGATAAAACCTTTAGCAAGTTTTAATATTTTTTTGTGCCTTTTAACACCGGCACTACCACGTCTAATTCTCATTTTTTATGCTCCTATCTTGAATACTTCTTGTATGGTAACTCTTTTGATACCAGTGCTACATGTGACTCAGAAACGTCAACCATCTTGAAAATTCTGCGTTTTCTTGATGATGACTTGTGTTGGAGCAAGTGCCCGATGCCTGCTTGTCTTTTCATAATTTTGCCGCTTGCAGTAACTTTATAACGTTTTGCAGCGGATCTGTGTGTTTTTAATTTTGGCATTTTCTTCTCCTTTTGCTTAAAGTAGTGTAAATTTAGCTTCATAGGCATACCAAAGCCTATTTCGGCTGTGTGAGTTAATATTAGTACGAAAACATTTTATTTGCAAGCGGTTTGTGTATATTTGTTAAAAAATTCTTCCATGGTCACTTTGCCTTTGAAAGTTGTCGGAGCGTTTTTTAATTCTTCTTGTTTTTCTTTTTCAATATTGTGGCGCAGAAATTTGTTTAAAACTTTGGGCAGACCAAAGCCGATTAGTGCGGTATTTGCAAGCAGAGAAAACCAATAAAGCCCCGCACCGATATTTTTTGTTTTCTTTAAAACTTCGCTCGGTATTTCTTTAACTTCGTCTAATGTTCTGAAATTTCTCAATGGCATCTTGAATCTTTGGAAGAAATTCAGGTCTTTTCCGCCGTCGTTCATAATTTTTGTGCCTAAAAATTTATCTGCAAGTCTTCCTGCGATGTTATTAATCAGAAAATCACCGCCGAAAAACATTGTAAACAGCCCGATGTCACGCAAGGCTCTGTCCTTACGTTCATTAGAATCTCTTGATGAAATCAGTTTTGCGGGAAAACTTGATAAAACCCAGATTGATGCATAAGTGAATTTAGACATATTGGTGCCTGATGTGTAGTCAAAACTTGTGGCATTTTTTGAGATTTTTTGCAGAATTTTATTTGGTTTTGCAGCAGATAAACCTTTTGTTACCGTTTTTGCAAACAGTATTCCGGGGATAAGTGAAAACGCAACATTCCAGCCAAGTTTTTTGAGTTTTGATTTTTTTACTTCCTCATCAGATTTTGAATTGTCTTTTTTTAGTTCAAAGCCTGCCGAAAAATCTTTGCGTTTTGTTCTGTGCTGAGTAAATTCCGTTGCTATCCAAGGTATTGCAGACCACATCGTGCCTGTCGTGATAAAATCAGTCATCAAAACTTTTTCGTGAACGGAAAGTAAATCTTTTTTTAGTTTTTCTTCATTATTGTATCTGTTGTATATTTGTTCAAAGGCTTTTTGGTGTTCGTTAGTTCCTGTTTTTTTATCAAAAAAAATTGCGGTTTTTTCTAAACCCTCTTTTAAATTTGCTTCTGGGGTAAGGTATTTTTTTGATACCTGAATGATTTTTTTCTCAATACCATGCAGTGAGTTAATTACCCCCTTATTTTTTAAGAAATGTTTGTTATAAAGAGGAATAAGTAAAACAGGTGTGAGGTAAGATGCAACAAAATATATCCCTCCCATAAGTGCGCGCTCCTGCGCTTCGTGTTTGTTGTTTGACATAATGCACTGCGGAGCGGTGCTTCCGCCAAGTGTTGTTATCCCTCTGTTAATCAGTGTGTGATTTTGAACATAGGCGGTTGTGTTGTAAATATTTAATCCCTTAAAATTCGGGGTATGAGATATTTTTTTACAATCCATAATCAATTTTCATGGTATTCGGTGATAATTAAAAAACAATGTTTTATTAAATAATCTTCATTTCAATCCAAAGATTGAAATTTTAAGATTCGATACATTCCGTAACAAAATAACATATCCTAAACGCACTATTATTATTGACTTTTGGGTAAAACTACATTAAATGTATGATAAATGTTCGTATTTTTGCCCATTATTCGCAATTATGGTATTATTCATAGTAGAATGGTTATTTGTCGAATTGTAAATAAATGACCATAATCTAAAGACTTGACGGGTAAGATGAGAAGATTATTTAAAACAAAAACAACAAATTTATTCGGGCTGATTTTCCCGGTCGTGGTATTATCGTTTTTCCTTAGTGGTTGTATTCCTCAGCAGAAAGAACCAAAACAGATACTTCCGCCTGTTCCTACGGAAAATGACAATCAGCAGCATAAGCAGGTTAGTATTGATGTTGAAGATGATGACTTGCCAAGCAAAATGATTTCATACGATGTTACATCATTAGGGCGAAGCAATCCGTTTATGCCTTACAATGAAATGATTGAATATGAAAGAGCTCGTAATTCTGCGATAGCAGAAGCAAATGCGAGGAATGCAAAAATTGCAAAAATTAAAAATCTTCAAGACTATCGTGTCAGAGAACAAGATGATATAAGTCCGTATAGTTTTAATTTGCCGGTTCCACCGACAGCTCTTGATACGAACACGGTTGCGGCAAAAATTACAAGAACTAAAGTAGTTGGTATTATGTTTAATACAAAAAGCCCGTCGGCTATCATAAATGTTGATGATAAAGATTATCTTGTAAGACCGGGGGATAAAATTATCGGTCAAGAATATAAGGTTGTAAAGATTACTCCTACTTGGGTGACTGCGGCAATGGGTTCAAATGTTTATTCTGCTGCGATTGGAGAATTATTTACAAAAGATTCCATAGAAACAAATCAAACAGATATATATAATTTGAAAGAAAGATTTGGCGGTAGAAAAATTTAAAATGAATAATAATCAATCAGGAGCGGATATGAAAAATAAAATCAAAAGAAAATTTATTGCAGGTGTAATGATGTTATCATTCGCTTTTAGCGGCGTTTCACCTTTAGCATTGGCACAAGATGCTGCACCTGTTGTCAGATCTCAGCAACAAATTACATCAATGGATATAAATTCTGATAATCAAATTCAGAATGGGGATTCGATAGTTAATCTTAGTTTGAGAGATGCGGATGTGATGCAGGTTTTGAGAATGTTCGCAGATCAAGCAGGCATGAATATAATTTTCACTAAAGATGTAAGTGGTAAAGTTACTATGGATCTTGTAAATATTACTTTGCAAAAAGCATTAGGTCTTGTTACCACTACACAGAAGTTAAAGTACGGTATTCAGGGTAATACAATGATTGTGACGGCTGCGGGCGATGACGAAGTTGATATGGGTGCAGGTTCAAAAGACATTATTATTGTACCGGTTAAGTACGTCAGTGCGGCATCAATAGCAGATTTTTTAAATAAAAGCATATATACAAAAAGCAGCATAAGTCCCGGGGTTTCTTCAAAACCTGTTGTAACAACAAATCCTGCAAATAATGAGTTAATAATTATGGGCACTCCTGCAGACGCACTTATGGCTCAAAAAATTATTGATCAATTTGACAAGAAGCCTCCTATAACAAATTTCAAAGTTAATCATGTTACTCCTGCGGAAATGGCAGGGCTTATCTGTTCAACTTTAATTCCGTCATTTATGAGTAATGGTGAGGGTTCAACAGGTGGTGCTGCGGGTGTTCCGACAGGTTTTGCATCAGACAGTTTTGGTGGCGGTAGTGAAGGAGGACTTTCTATCGGCGGCGGGAAGTTATTGTGTTCGGTTGACCAAAAAGCTGATGGTGGGGATATGTCATCTTTACCGTTTAAAAATATGACGGTTTCATATTTTCCTACAATCGGTGTGGTTCAGGTTATAGGCGGTTCTCCTACTCAACTTGAGATGATAAAAGATTATATTGCCGCAAATGATATCAAATCTCCACAGGCGTATCTTGAAGTCCAGATTATTTCTTTATCAGAATCAGGCAGTAAAACTTTTGATAACACATGGCAATATATGAGTAAGGCTATTTCGTTTAATGCATCAAACGGAATAAGAACAGCAAGTTCAGGTGGTGGTAAGTATTATCCGATTTTCTTTGCCGGACATGGCTTTAGTGAACAGGCAAAGGGAACTACAGGTACTTCAACTTCCAAAGATGATACCGGTACCATGAGTTATAAACAATGGTCAGGTTCTCCGCAATTAATTTGGACAATTAATTATTTGGTTGAAAATAACAAGGGTAGGGTTTTGGCTAATCCTCGTATCTTAATTACAAACGGTCAGCAATCAGTAATTGATTTGACCTCTGATTATGTCGCAAAAGTTACATCGCAATATCTTGACTCAACAGGTACAGGCTCTTCTCAGGTTCAAAAGGATTATGATATTCAAAGTGATAACGGTATAAAAGTTACAATTACACCGTTTATTAGTCCAGACGGATATGTAACTCTTGATATTAATCCTAACTACAGTACAATTGCAGGTCAGTTATACACCGATGGTGAAGTTGAAGGTCAAAAAGATCTTGCTGCAACTTTGCTTCAGAGAAGAAATCTTACTTTAAAGGGTATAAGAATTAAGGATGGCGAAACATTAATTATTGGTGGTATGATACAGGAAACAGAAACAAAAACTGTAAGTAAAATTCCTTTCTTGGGCGACTTACCGTTTTTGGGAATGTTCTTTAGAAGTACCGGCACATCAAGATCTAAGGAAGAAATGGTTATTATGATCACTCCGCAGATTATTGTCGACACTGAGGATGCACAGCAGATAACCGATTTGGATTTATAATCAATGATACAAACAAAACCATGAATGAAGTCATTTCAAGAATAAAAAACAGTATAGATACATCTATAATTGAAAAAGTTGACAAAAGTGCGATGGGCAAAATGAAATTTGTTCCTATCAGCATCAGACAGGGTCAATTATTTGTTGCCGTTTCAAAAAGGTCAAATATGGACAGGATAAGTCATTTGCTAAAAAGATATTATCCTAATCCTATAAGATTTATGCCTGTTGGCGGTGATGATGATTTGCAGGAACTTTTGAGTGGTTTTGTAAATACAGAAAAAGATGAGGATGAATCGCTTAAATTCCCCCAGAAAAAAGATGCTCCGGTTATGGTTTCCGAACCTATCGGTGGTATGCTTGGTGAATTGTTTGTAAAAAAAGGCTTGATTAGTCAGGAACAATTAGAAGATGCTCTTGCTGAATCTAAACGTTCTAATTCACCTATTGGTTCAACTCTTTATGAAATGGGTTATATTACTTTAACCGATTTAAAGACAACTTTAGGCGAACAAACCGGTTATAAAATGGTTTCTTCAGAGCAGTTGCAAGAACAGAAAAATTTTATAAATATATTACCCGAAGATTTTATCAGAACAAATTCGGTTATTCCTATTTATTCTGACGGAAAAACTCTTACTGTCGGGGTTTTAAAACCTTTGAAGCAGGATATTTTAAAAGCAATTATCTATATAACAGGTCAAAATCCTCGTCAGCTTTTGATGACTCATTATGAGTTCAATAATTCTTTGGAAGTATTTTTCTCTAAAAGGAAGAAACAAACTGAAAGAATTCTTGAACAAATCAAGACTGAGACCATTGAATCTGAAGCGGGTGCAAGTCTATCTGATCAACTTGATGCCGAACTTTTAGATTCAACAGGTACTGTTGCCAAGTTTGTTAATCAGATTATCACAAACGCAATTGATAATAAGGTTTCTGATATTCATATTGAACCGAGATTAAACGGATATATTGTAAGATATAGAAAAGACGGGATTCTGCAAAAGGCACTGGATATTCCCGACAAAGCTGAATCTTCGGTTATTACCCGTTTTAAAGTTTTATCAAGAATGAATATCGCTGAGCAAAGACGTCCTCAGGACGGTACTTTTACAATGCCTTATAAAGATATGAATTTTGATTTTCGTATAAATTCATTGCCGGTTTCGGGTAAAGAGAAGCTTGTAATTCGTATTCTTGCACCTGCAGTCAGTCTAAAATCGGAAGATCAACAAATTAAACTAGTCGGGGCAAGTACTTCAGATTTGGAAGAAATAACTAAAATGGTATCTTGTCCAAACGGTATTATTTTAACATCGGGTCCTACAGGTTCAGGTAAAACAACAACTCTATATTCCATTTTAAAAAGTATAAATGATGTTTCCGTTAATATTACTACTATTGAAGACCCGATAGAAATTAAGCTCGACGGTATTAACCAATCTCAGGTTAATGTTAAAGCTGGGATTACTTTTGCATCTTGTATGAGGGCGATCTTACGTCAAGACCCTGATATTATACTTATCGGTGAAATTCGTGACTATGAAACACTTGAAACAGCTATATCTGCTGCATTAACAGGTCACTTAGTGTTGAGTACGCTTCACACAAACTCTGCTGCAGCCACGGTTACCCGTTTAATCGAAATGGGTGCAAAAGATTATTTAGTATCTTCAACCTTGTCAGGTGTAATTGCCCAGCGTCTTGTAAGACGACTTTGTGATGATTGCAAAACAGAATATTATTGTACAAGAGAAGAGGCAATGAAAATTACTCTTGATGAAGATGAAATAGAAAGAATTATGAAAACTCCGATATACAAAGCAACCGGTTGTAATCACTGTAACTTCACCGGTTACAGAGGGCGCCTCGGAGTATATGAAATTATGCCTATAACAAAAGATATCAAAAAACTTATTGCACAGGGTGCTCATGATTTGGAAATTGAAGAATGTGCGGTTAATCATGGTATGACAACACTTAATAATTCCTGTTTGCATCATATATTAGAAGGGCGTACAACTGTTAATGAATTTGTCAGGGTATTAGGTTTGGTAGGCGAATAGTATGGCGAGATATAATTATACAGCATACAAAAACGGTACAAGTGATATAGTAAAGGGGCAGGTTGAAGCATCAAATTTGCGTGAGGCCAGAACCGAGATTCGTTCTATGGGTTATACTCCGACCTCAATTATAGAGGAAAATGCTCCTCTAAAAAAGGACAAAGCTAAAAAATCACTTGTAAAGATGCCGAAAATGGGCTTATCTGAGCAGATTGAATTTACTTCAACGCTACAAATTCTTGCTGCTGCCGGTATTCCTATTATTGAATCACTTTTGTTTATTGAAAATGATGCGGCAAAATTGAAGATGCGTCAGGTTGCTGCCGAATTAAGACGCCAGATTATGAATGGTGGAACTTTTGCGGGAACTATTGCAAAGTATCCTGAACAATTCGGACATGTTTATATTGGTCTTGTAAAAACAGGGGAAGATGCCGGTGAACTTGAAAAAACACTTGACCGTTTGTTGGAGCTTTTAAATAAACAGGCAAATATTAGAACAAAAGTTATCGGAACACTTATGTATCCTACTTTTGTAATCATATTGGCAATATTCATTGTTATTGTCATGCTTGTATTTGTATTTCCGGTATTCAAAGATATGTTTGACCAAATGGGAATGCAACTGCCTTGGATTACTCAAGTTTTGATGAATTTAGGTATAATATTGAGGCAAAACTGGTATTTAATTCCCCTTGGCTTTGTCGGTGCTGTTTTTGGTATAAATTTTCTTTTTAAATGGAAACCGAGTAAGTGGAAAATTGATGAATATGTTTTAAAAGTTCCTTTGTTATCAAAACTGGTACAGTTTTCAAATTTTGCAAACTTCATCGCTGTTATGCAGGTTGCATATGATGCGGGTGTTCCTATTCTTGAATGTCTTTATCTTGCTAATCTGACTTTAACTAACCACATACTTGAAAAAAGGGTTGAAGAAGCAACAGTTAAAATTCAGCAGGGACAACATTTATCTGCTGCATTAAGAGCTACAAGGACGATGCCTAAGATGATTTTATTTATGATTGCAACGGGCGAACAGTCAGGTCGTTTGGGTGATATGCTAGGACAAGCGGTAAGTTATATTGATAAGGCACTTGATAATATTATTGATATGATGACAAAGATGATTGAGCCGATAATGCTTGTTGTAATTGGTACCATCGTACTTGTTTTGGCTTCAGCACTTTATCTTCCTTTGTTTGCTTCGTACATGGGTATGTAGCGAATTCTTTTGATAAAGAATGTTTGCATGAATACTTATATAAATCGTATTATCTTATACCGATAATATTGTTTATGTAAATTAGAATTTGTATTATAATTCTGATGTGAATAATCTTTTTAATTTTGACAAAAAAATAGGAACGGTAATCGGTACTGACGAAGCAGGGAGAGGTCCTGCAGCAGGCGGAGTGTTTGCATCTTGTGTTTATTTCCCTCAAATTACCGCAAAGCTGGAAAAAGAACTTGAAAAATTAAACGATTCGAAAAAGCTTTCAAAAAATGCAAGAGAAGATTTGTACAATATCATTTTGTATAATTCGATAAATTCGACAGTATGTATTGAAGTTGAAGAAATTGAAAAGATTAATATTTTAAATTCTTCTCTCAAAGCCATGAAGCTTGCCTGCGAAAATGTTATTAAGCAAGCGAAACTGACTAATTTCTTAACCATTGTTGATGGCAACAGGCTGATAAAAAATTATATTTACCCCCAAAAATTTATAATAAAAGGTGACGGCAAATCATCATCAATAGCGGCTGCAAGTATTCTTGCAAAAGTAACCCGAGACAGATATATGGAAAAAATTGGCCAAGAGTTTCCGCAATATGGCTGGGGGCACAATGCGGGTTATCTTACAAAAGAACACCTTGATGCCATTAACAAATATGGTCTTTGCAAATATCACCGCCCGTCATTTTTGAAAAAACATTTTGAAAAACAATTGACACTTTTTTAAATAAAAGTTGCGATATATTACGAATTTTCCTCTTTGTAATTAATCTGCTAAAATTTTGATGGAGGAATGTGACTTTTTACCGATAATCATTATAAGTTAACATGTGGCAGGGTGAAGAAGTTTAGTCTTAAAGGGTAGTATGGCGATAAATACCAATGATATACAAGATTCCATATCTACAAAAGAGTTGTTGAAAGAATACAACTGGTACAAGGATGCGTTTTCTTCTTTATTGCAGGAAGCAAGCGATAATTTTTTTACAAAAAATTTTAGAATTGAATTTATCGGATTGAGCAAAAATATTAACCCCCTTTTAAACAAAGAATCCTGTTTCGTGACAAAAATTAAAATAGATGATGAGCACGATATGTTCTTCCGACTAACAGAAAAAACCATTGATGTCATTCTTGAAAAGGTTTTGGGAAAAGCAAAAAATAAATTTAACATTAATAAAATTTCTGAACTTGAAGCAAAAATTATTACTGCATTTAATAGTTTTATATTTGATTCTCTTAAGCCAAAAATGAATAAACCTGATTCCACTCTTCTAAAACGAACCAATTTCGATATGATAAATATGACATTCATTTTAAGGGATATCAATCCTGAAAACAAATCTGCAGGGAAAATTATTGTAACATTACCGCTTGCGCTTCTATCCCCACAGAAAATCGAATCGAATGGGGAAACTTTTGCAAATACCGATTTCCCTGATAGTGAAATTTTAGTAAAAGTCATAATGGGACAAATGAAATTCCCGCTTTATGATATAAAAACTCTTGAACAAGACGATGTAGTCGTATTTGAAAACAGTGATATACACAAAATGCAATTATCTGTTCAAGATGAACTTATAGATATAAATCTTAATCCAAATATGGATTTACTTATACCGCAAGATGATGATACGGAGGGAGAAAATATGTCTGCTCGTAATATATGGGACAGTATAGAAGTTGAGATGAATGCGGAATTTGATGCCGTAAAAATAAGTCTGGCTGAACTAAAAAGCATAGAAGACGGTCTTGTTGTAGATTTAACTTCACTTTATGACAATAATGTCACATTGAAAGTTGAGGGGAAACCGATAGCAAGTGGAACACTTGTTATCGTAAACGACAGATATGGTGTAAAAATCAATAACGTAATCGCAAAAGGCAAAGTATCCGCACCTCAGGGTGAAGGCGAAGAAAGCGAAGAAAGCGAACAGTCTTTTGAAGAAAACGAAAACATTGAAGAAGAAGAAACGACATCTGCTAAATCTTCGGCAGGCGCAGGCGAAGAAGAAGAGGAAGAAGATTTCGACTACAGCGATTTTGAACTTGATGACGATAACTTATAAGAGGTAATAAAATAATGAATTTGGCGCACTACATTATCAGTTTTACGGTATATGCTCTTGCGATGGCAGGGCTAATCGGACTTGCTCTAATTGTGTATAAAAAAGTGACAAACATATCCTGCACAAACAAAACGACAAAGGCTCTGAGCATTGAAGAAACAATGAATATCAACCCGAGAAAAACGCTTATGATAGTAAGAGCGGGGGATGAGAGATTTTTGATTGCATCAGATGTTGATAAAACTACTCTTATTTCAAAACTCGGTCAGAACGATAATATTATTGTTCAGGATAAACCGATGCCTTTGCCAAAATGCAGTACGGTGGTCGATTTGCAACAGGTTAAAAGCTCAATAGACAAAGAAAATATGGATGCTTTGTTTTCTGAAAAATTAAAAAAAGAAACAAAACCTGTAAAAACGGTTAAAACACCCGAATCTAAAAAACAACCCGCTCAAGAGAAGAAAAAGGCGGTTCATCTTGAAGTTATCACGGAGAAAAACCCGAAAGGCGCAGAACTTCGCAAAGGACGTTCTTATATGCAGACTCGCAGAAGAAACGTGACAATTGAAGTCGGAGAAATTAAAAATCACGGTTTTTCAACCATAAAAGAGTTGGTTCATAAGGTAAATCAAATTTAATAGGGAAAATAAATGGATCAGGCAAACGCATTAAATCCTATAATTCAAATATTGATAGTAATGACGGTATTTTCGCTACTGCCATTCATGTTCTGTGCAATGACAAGTTTTTTAAGATTTGTAATTGTATTTTCAATGCTTAAAACAGCAATGGGTACCCAACAGGTTCCGCCCGCTATGGTTATTATAGGATTGTCAATGATTTTGACTTTCTATACAATGGGTTCGACTTTCCAAAAAATGTATGATATGGGTTCGGTACCTTATCAGGAAAAACACGATATGGTACTTGCTTTAAATGAAGGTTCAAAACCCCTGAAAGAGTTTATGCTCAAACAGACAAGAGAGGGCGATTTGGAATTTTTTGTCAATATGACACACAAAGTCCGCCCGAAATCACCTGATGATTTATCTATTTGGGAAGTTGCACCGGCTTACATCGTAAGCGAACTCAAAACTTCATTTGAAATCAGTTTCATAATATTTGTACCGTTCATAATTCTTGACCTTGTTGTTGCGAATATTTTGCTGGCACTCGGTATGTTTATGTTATCACCGACAATAATTTCAATGCCGTTCAAACTGTTGATATTTATTGCGGTAGATGGCTGGGCACTGATTGTTCAGGGACTGGTATCAAGTTACAACTGACGATGATATAGTTGGCATTCTGAGCGGGTTTTGATGAGATTCTTCGGCTTGCTCAAGTAAATAAATCAGCGAAGAATCTCACCGTTAGTAAGCCTCAGAATGACGGAGGACAAAAATGTTAGAAGTTCTACTTGAATATATGGCAAAAGGATTTTTGATAATGCTGGCAATTTCTATGCCCTGCGTACTTTGTGCCGCAGGTATCGGTCTTGTTGTCGGGATTTTGCAGGCTGTAACTCAAGTTCAAGAACAAACAATCGCTGCCGCACCAAAAATTTTGGGAGTATTTCTTGTTATTGTTATCGGCGGTGTCGGGTTTGTAAAACTTCTGACTAATTTGTTTCAAGAAGGTGTTGTACTCGCATTCAATACCGTTCCGCATAATGAACAATTTGTGCTTGATTCAAATTATCATCAGTACACGACCCCGTTTGCTAAAGAAATGCGTGACAGATTTAAAGATGTTGATTCGGTTGATTATATTATGAAACACCCCGGCAAACTGCCTTATATCGACCAGTATAAGAGAGAAAAATATCATCCGGCGCAAAAAACTCCTATGCCGAAAACAGATTTTGTTGAAACAAAGAGGATCATGGGGCAATAATTTGAATGGATAATTTATTACAGGAGCTTATGAAACTTTTTCCGCAGGTTAATGCCTATTTTATGGCAGGCTTTCTGATTTTCTGCCGTCTTATCGGATTTTTCAGATTTGCGCCGATATTTTGCAGAAAAGAAATACCGGGGATGGTAAAAATATCTTTTGCAATTCTTTTAACATTCATTTTTGCTCCGTTGTTATCTCCTGAACAAGTAATGGAAAATACTGATTCATTTATGCTTTCCGTATTTTTAAATTTCGTTGTCGGCGCAATTATGGGGTATATGGCAAGGCTGATTGTAATTGCAGTCGATTGCGGTGCTGAAATGATAAATATGCAGATGGGGCTTACTTCCGCAACAACTCTTGACCCGTCAAGTTCGGGGCAAGTGTCGATTTTGTCTAACATTATCGCACTAATGGGTATCTTAATTTTTATCAATGTCGGTGGTGTTTACTGGCTTTTTAAGGCGATAATGAGAAGTTTTGATATTTTCCCGCTGTATGCCGTTCATATCCCGCTTGCAAAAATTGCAAATATGGATTTGCTTATAAAACTATCCTCAAACACTTTGTATATGGGACTTCAAATAGCCTCGCCCATATTGCTTGCCACACTGGCGCAAGACATTATTCTCGGGGTAATTTCAAGAACCGCACCGCAGGTAAACGTATTCCAGTTAAGTTTCTTATTCAAGCCTGTTTTGGGTGCGGCAATTATGGTCTGGATTTTGCCGATGTTTATGAACGTAATTGAACAGTATTTTTTGAGTTTTGCAAATATTATTTAATTTTGAAAGAAAAAAAATAATTCTTATGATAGAATGTTTCTGTAGATTTTAACGGAGAGAATGATGAAATCAATTATACTTGCTGGCGGTTCGGGGAGCAGATTATGGCCCTTATCCAGAGATAATTATCCGAAACAACTTTTAAGTTTTGACAGAGAGGCAAGTTTATTGCAACAGACTTTTATGCGCTTACAGGGGTTGTGCGATGGGAATGATATCGTGACAATTACCAATGTCAAACACGCAACGGATATCAAACTTCAGTTAAATAAAATAGATAAAGATAATATTGTTATTGCAGAACCGCAATGCAAAAATACCGCGCCCGCAATTGCATGTTCGCTTGAATACTTTAGGCAAAATGGGGTTGATGATATAGTTCTTATTGTTCCGTCAGACCATTTGATAAAAGACACCGATAAGTTCCAGAAATCCATCAGAACAGGAATTGATTATGCAGAAAAAGGATATATTGTAACCTTCGGAATTAAACCGTCATACCCCGAAACAGGCTATGGTTACATTAAAGCAAAAGAAAATATTGTTGAAAAATTTGTTGAAAAGCCCGACTTCGATACGGTAAAACAATATTTAAACGCAGATAATTATTACTGGAACAGCGGAATTTTCTTGGGCAGAATTTCTGTTTTTCTTGAAGAATTTGGGAAATATTCTCCGGAAATATACAAAAATTTAGTGAATATAGATTTTTCACTGGGCAACAAAATCGGATACGAAATATATGAACAAATGCCTTTTATTTCGATAGATTATGCTGTTATGGAAAAATCAGACAGAATTGCACTTGTTGAACTTGAGTCCGATTGGATGGATGTTGGTTCATGGAAATCAATGTACGATATCAAGCCAAAAAACTCCGACGGGAATGTAATAGAGGGAAAAGTTATAACTGAAAACGTCAAAAATTCATTTATTTATTCCCAAAAGGAACTTGTTGCGGTTGCGGATTTGGAGGATGTTGTAATAGTTGAAACCGAAGATGCAATTATGGCTTGCAGAATGGATAAAACACAGGATGTTAAAAATCTCTATGAGAAACTCAAATCACAACAGAGTGATACCACTCAACTTCACAAAACCGTATTCCGCCCGTGGGGTTATTATACCTGCATGAACGGCGGTAAAGGCTATCTGACAAAAACCATTTGCGTTTTGCCAAAACAAAAACTGTCAATTCAATCGCACAACCATCGCTCTGAACACTGGGTTGTTTTAGAGGGCAGGGCACTTGTTATTAAAGACGGCAAAGAGTATTACCTAAATGCAGGCGACAGCATTGATATTCCTTTGCAGGCAAAACATTCTCTGCAAAATCCTTATGATGAAGAACTGAAAATTATCGAAGTACAAAAAGGCGATTATATTTCGGAAGACGATATTATCCGCTATGAGGACTGTTACGGCAGAGTTTAGGAGTAAATAAACAAGTGTGCCCGTATTTGAGCACTTGTATTGTAATATGTTTTTATAGGCAATTTGAAAGGATTTGTATGAAAAAGTTTGTTATTGCATTGTTATTTGTTTTTCTGACTTCGGTTTGTGCTTTTGCAACTGATATAAAATATGGTTACAATTCCCACGGACAATATGTTCCGGCATCTTACGGCTCGGAGAAAATAAACTACGGGTATAATTCTCACGGGCAGTATGTTCCGACATCTGTTGGCGACCAAAAAATTGAATACGGATATAACTCTCATGGTCAATATGTTCCGACATCAGTGGGCGGACAAAAAATAGATTATGGTTACAATTCTCACGGGCAGTACGTTCCGACATCTGTTGGCGGGCAAAAAATAGATTACGGTTACAATTCACACGGAGAATACGTTAAAAAATCAATCGGCGGGCAGAATATAAATTACGGATATAACTCGCACGGTCAGTATCTTCCTGTCGGAATCGGGAATTAATTTTTTGTGGTGAGCAAAGACATTTGTTCTGCCATAAAAAAATCCCGCTATAACGGGATTTTTTGTATATGGCGGGGCTGACGAGGCTCTTCACACCTGCGGTACTTTGTGCCTACGGATACAGGCTCAATCTCCTCACTTCGTTACGTCGTTTCGCTTTGTATCGCGACAGAGTTCGCTCGTTTCAAGCAGCTTTATTACACATTAAAAACCCGACAGAAAAATCTGTCGGGTTCTTAATCGGGAACGACGAGGCTCGAACTCGCGACCTCATGCGTGACAGGCATGCGCTCTAACCAAACTGAGCTACGCTCCCTTGATATATTTGGCTGTAATCTCATTATATTTGCTGATTTTTTAATTGCAAGAGTTTTATTAAAAATAAAAGCCCTGATTTTTATCAAGGCTCTGTAATATAAAATGAATTGTAAAACCCTCACCCGCATTTGCAAGGCTCATACTTCGCCTGCAACTGCTCCCTCTCCCAAAGGTAGAGGAAATTATAAACTTAGTCCGTATACAGCGGTGCAAGTTTTGCCGACTGTTGGGGGATTACACCGTCTTCAATCGACATATATACCCTGTAATCTATATCGGTAAAGCAATTATCAATGCTTTCGATTTCTTTGAGTTTTGCATCGTCGATATTGCCCGAATCTATCATATCCGCGATAAATTCGAACCTGTCAACATGTTCTCTAAATCTGTCTGTTGCATAATCTTTTGCCTGCCATGTTGTAATCAAAAATGGCCAATCTGAACTCTGCAGCAACAGATTTTCTCTTGCTAACTGATTTAACGCTCTGTGCAAAAGTTTATCTTCAGGAATTGTCTGATATCTGTCGGCAATTTCAGTAATTCTCTTTTCGCACGAGTGAATAATCGGCCACATCCATTCTGTCAAATGGTTGTTCCATACATAGAAATGACCGCCCTGTCCCCAGGAAGATTCAGGAATCTGAATTGCTTCCGTCGGCGGATGTGCGTGCAAATATTCGCCCGCAGTCATTCTTTCAATCTGCGGTAAAAAATTATTTAACTTTCTTATTACCTGTTTGATAAACTCAATACCTTCAAACCACCAGTGACCGTATAGTTCGGTATCAAATGAAACCATAACTAAACCCTCTTTACCGCCGTGTGATTGTTTGTAATCATTCAACAAGTGATAAAGCATTGTTGTATAGTGGTCTGAATTTGAATTAACCTGATTTAGTGCCAAAACAGGGTCATAAAGCATCTTGTCACCCAAATCGGTTGTCGGAGAAGTAATTCTCCAGTAATTCATACCTGATTTATCGTCTTTTTTGTGAAATTCTCTATAACATCCGTCACCAGGATAGCCGTCAGCCGCAGACCATACCTGATAACCTGCTCTGTCATTTCTGCCCATAACGGCAACCTGTGCATCAGGAAGCCAATAAGCACTATAAGTATCATATCCGGTCGGTTCTCTTTCGGGTAAAGGAATGTACTCAATGTTTCCGTAAACACCAATTACACGTCTGTTTCCTATTGAATTACCGCCCTCAATAACGTGAGATTCAGTGAAGAAATACTCAATATCGTTGTTTTGCAAAGTAACTTCAATAGCGGGACGCCAGTGTTTTTGACCGTCTTTGCCGACATATTCGTAACCCTGACGATATGCACATTCAGGAAGCCATGCACCTTTTGCTTTCTTACCGAAAAGTCTTTTTGTGGTATCGGAGCCGACTTTGAACTGTGCATTCAGGTTGTTATCGGTTGCCAAAAGTGGTGAAAAACCATGAGTTGCGCCCGATGTTGTGATTTCAATACATCCCAAATCCTGTAAATTTTTGAATGTCGAAATCAAATCTTTATTATATTTATTCACAAAGGAATCTCTAATGTGTGAATACCAATCAAAATAGTATTTTGCTAGGTATTTTAAATGCTGAGAGTGAGGAACTTTTTCATCAGGATATCTTTCCAAGTCTTTTGAAACACTCTTGATTTTTTCGTCAAGATATTCAACGAACCCGTTTTGCAGATATTCATCGTTTAATTGTTCAGCCAAAATCGGAGTAATGCCAACGGTCAGTTTTGCTTGAATGCCTTCGTCATAATATAGTTCCGAAATTGCATTTGCCAAAGGTACATAAGTTTCAGCCATACATTCATATAGATTTTCTTCCCCGAACGGCCACATACCTGCCTTACGGTAATAAGGTAAATGCGAGTGTAACATAAATACAAATTGACCTGTTGCCATTTATTGCCTCCAATCTTTTGAATTATATTTAGTATAATCCAATTATGTACACAATATATATAGCACAAATCGATAAAAAATATAATACTTTTTAACTAATTCCATTGAATAATTTTACAAATAGTAATAATTATTTGAAAATTTTAATAAATTTATTGAATTAAAAATCCATTTGCATGAAATTTTCGTCTTTTTTGTAATTTTTTCTTGCTCTTGAATTTCTGACTTTGTCGTTTTTCTTTTTGGTGCGTTTTGAAACTTTTTTGTATGCATTATCGACAGAAATTTTTGTAATCGGGTCACCTGTTCTGCGGTCAAAAAATACAAGCCAAAAATCTCTGTTCAAATTATCAACAGCAAAAGAAACGTCTGCTATAAGCCTATCTCCGGGTTTAATCTGACGGAACATGAGTTTTGTGTTCCCGAAAATTGACGGGCTGAATTTTACCCCGTAATCGTTTTCAAGCGCCATATCAAAACCTGATAAAGTTTTATCGGACATATTTGAAATCATCAAAGACAAAGTCAGAGTATTAGCGTTGCCAAACGGGTCTTTTTCGTGTTTTATGTTGTTTATATTTATATTTATTCCTCGGTAAAAAATTTCTTCTTTTTTCAGTGCTTCTTCTTTATACACGGGCAAATCAACGGAAGATTTAATTTTGACCTTTATCTGGTCTCCGGGGGCAATTAAAACCTCCCCGCCTTTTCTTATGAGTGCAGCACCTAAACCTACAACGCCGCCTATAGCCGCACCGCCTGCAACGGTATAACCCTGTGAGGCAATCGCAGCTTCAAGCCCTAAAAGTTGCACTGCCATAACTCCGCCAACTGCTCCGCCCGCAAGTGTGTACCCCACATCCTGCGCCACAATTTTTGCCGTTTCCGCAACTGGGTTCAGTTTGGTCGTCATCGTTCCCTCGATAGGAATTTCCCGCCCGTCGGGAGTTACAAGATAATCAAATGACAAACTCAAAGTTGCCATCCTGCCAAGACGTTTGTTACCGCCGATTAAATCAATTTTCCCGTGTGCCTTTGTACCTTTCGGAATGATAATTCCTTTATCGCCGTAAACATCAGATGTGACTTCTGCAAAAAATTCATCACCCTCCATTGAAATTGAGGAATCCAAAACCTGCGAAACTGTCATATTTATGACATCTTTGCGGTCAAGTGTTTCAATTTTCCCCGTAAAATATTTATTATAATCATCTTGATAATTCCCCGTTTCGGTAACTGAACCCTTTAAAGGCTCCTGTGCAAAAACAGGACAAAACCCAAGCATTGAAATTATTATTAAAGCACTCAAAAATCTTCTCATACAGCGATTATACTCTATAAATTACGCTCGGGCAAATATCAATCTTGCTCTTTGTTTTTTTCTACTTCTTGTGCAAGCTCTTCAACCAAGCTGTTTATTTTTGTCGGTTCGAAACAATTACATGTATTCCAAATAAGTGTTGATGGAGGTTCTGACAGCAAAGGACTAGGATATTCATTATGACATTTACCTTTTAGCATATTTGCAGAACCGTCGACCTGCGAATGGAAATTTGCGCAACAACTGCAGATTTTTAAGGTCAGACAGTAATCATTCATTTTTGACTTTAACTGCTGCAGTGCGTAAATCATACCCAAATGAGAATCAGTTGTGTATTTTTTGTTCTTATAAATAAATCTTATTTTTGCAAGCCCCGATTCGGTTGAAATAAATTCCAGCTTGCATGGTCTTTCGCCGTGTTTTGTTATTACAGAAACATCAAGTGTCAGTTTATCGGCATCAGGATCTGAACCCGACCAGATTTTTTTAAGCAAAAATCTAATCGGCGGTAAATTTTTTATAATATGACAAATTGAATAGAGCGGATGAAAAACCAAAAGTCCGATTTCTCTTTTTTTCATTTTTGCATTGAAAAGGCTCAAAACGAATACACCTACCAAGAAAATTGCACTAATTATAACAGCAGTCGAACTTATTATGAATTTATGCTTCAGGCTAAAGCATATTATCAACGCATAAGATAAGACAATAAGCCAAAAATTAGGACTTAGTAAAGAACAAACCTGTTCAATAAACGGGAAATTGAATGTTAAAAGATTTTTAAAATTATCTTTTACTAGTTGAAATTTTTTGGTTAATCGCGGTCTTTTAAATGAGCAATCCTGACCGTAAACATAGGACTGAATGTTTGGGTTATAAACACATTTGTGGCCTGACCTTGTCAGTTCAAGGCTAAATTCAAGTTCTGAGTTTGCATCTTTAAAATTGATTTGTTCAAATTTGTCTGTTACTTCTTTTTTTACAATAAACAAACCCGAATCGATAATCGTAGCAAGTCCGCACAGAGTTCTTGCCTGTTTGAAAAAATTTGCAATATACTTTTTATAAACGGCCTTCGATTTATCAATAATATCAAGATTTTCTCTGCTTATATTAACTTCACCGGTTACGGCATCATTTTTATTGATTGCGACATTTGCAAGAGTAAGGAAATTTGAATCAATACGTCTTATTGCATCAATAAAAACGTAAGCATCAGTATCCAAATCATCTTTTATATTGTTAATCAACATTGAAATGGCCTGCGATTTACCAAGCGTTCCGACATCTTGAATATTTAAAATATGCACAAACCTATCATTTTCAAACATTATTTCAGAGCCGTCATTACAATTATCAAGCACTGCATAAACTTTGAAGTTTGCAAGAGGATAATCTTGCATTTTCAATTCTTTAATCAGTTCTTCTAGTCCGGTCTTGTTATTATGTGCATAAATAATTACAGAGAGGTTATTTTTAACCGAATCAAAAAGAGAATACTTCTTTTCAAGCACAAAGAAACGGTCTTTAAGATTTCTGCATGCAAGTATAAACATGTAGAAAGTATAGATTATTAAATATATATATAGAACGAATAAAATATATTTCATAATATCCTCTCTAAGTCTAAATTCTAATAAAAACACAATAAAATTTCAAATTTTAAGGGTTTATTTGTTATTTACCCCGTAACCAAACATCGCAAAATCGTATTTGACAGGATCTTCGGGACAAAATTCTTTTAATTTTTCCGTCAGTTCAATGACCGCCTTAAAATCATTTGAACTGCGTTTTAAAAGCCCCATCCGCCTTGAAATTCTGCCGACATGCACATCTAACGGAATATAAAGTTCAGACGGTTTCATAAACTTCCATATTCCGACATCTACACTTGATTTTCTTACCATCCACCGCAAAAACATGCACATACGCTTCATCGCTCCGCCGTTATAAGGGTTTGGTATCATGTGGTAAAACCCCTGTCCGACATTTTTATCCGCCCGTGCATAAAAATAATCAACGACAATTTCAAACATCTTTTTTTGTGCATAACCATGTCTGAAAAGTTCTTCAAGCCCGTCTGATTTGGTGTAAAGTTCTTTCAAAATTTTAAATATTGAAATGAAATCATTTGGCTTCCCAAAACGATAGTTAAAATCACCTATCATTTTCGGTTTAAAATTCAACACAAAATTCAGAGGTTCATTCTGCGCTTTGTCTATCAAAAGTTCGTCAAGTTTTTTTATAAACTGCGCCCTGCTTCCGTAAGCAAGTAAAGAGGCAATGAACCCTGCAAGTTCGGTATCTTTTTTCGTTTTAAACCTATGAATAAACTGCACGGGATCATCTTTTATGAACTCTTCATTTTCATACTTTGAAACAAGTACATCAAGTTCTGATTTGGTAATCATAATTAAGAAATCTCTCTTATAAGTTCCTGCGCTTCTTCACATTCAGGGAAGGCATCAACAATTTTGTCAAGATATTCAAGTGCCTTGTCAGTTTCTTTTAACTCAATACAGCATTTTGCGATATTCAAAAGCGTATTTATATTGAGCGGAGATTTTTCAAGCATATTGTTAAAAATTGTTTTTGCCTGTTTAAAATCTTTGAGATTAAAATAGCAAAGTGCAAGCAAATTCTGTGTTTCTGGCATCTGCTCCATCTCAAATGATTTTACAAGATAATCTTTTGCACGTTCAAAATCATAGGACAAAAAATAAATTCTGCCCGCAATAAAGAACAAAAACGCCGATGCTGGAGATTTTGAAAGTGCACTTTTTATCTGATCAAGTGCAACATCAATTTGCTTTAAATGAGTTTTGTTCAACGCGGAAAATGCAAGTGCTTCGGGGGCTTTTGGCTTTAACTCCAAAGCCTTTTGGTACATTTGGTCTGCTTTTTCAAAGTCTGATGTTGCATGGAAATAATTTGCATACTCAATAATTATTGAGAAATCATCCCCTGCGTACTCGTAAGCCTTTTCAAATTCATCTTTTGCATATTCAAAAAGCCTTTTATTCAGGTAAATTACCGCCAAATCCTTATGAGCACGTGCAAAATCGGGCTTTAATTTACAAACTTTTTTGAGCATATTTTCTGCTCTGTCTGTATCCCCTGTTTTTATGCATAGTATCGCAAGTTCATAGTACGGCATATAATCAGTGGCGCCATGCTTGATTATTCTTTCGTAAATCTCTTTTGCTTTTGAAACTTGACCTGTAATTATATACACAGATGCAAGTTTTTTTAAGATATTAACCGATTTCGGGTTCATCATACTCAACTGAACAAGTATTGAAATCGAAGCCTCATACTGCCCGACAACCTGCAGACAACTTGCCAGATTAAATTTGTAGGTCGTTTTTTGGGGATAAGCAGCAGAAAGATATTTGTAATGCTCTATAGCATCATATATTTTGTTTGCTTTAACTTCTGAAACCGCCCACGCAATAATGTAACTGTCATCATCAGGTTCGAGTTCGTGCGCTTTTTCAAAGTATTCGCAAGCCTTTTCGTGGTCATCTTGCATTTGCAGAATTGATGCGATATTAAAATATGCAAGTGAATCCGTCGGTTCAAGTTCTATTGACTTTTCATAAGTTTCACGCGCTTTATCCAATTGCCCCGTAGTCAAATAAGCAGTGCCTAAATTGTTATATAACTGGACATTATCAGGTGCAAGTTCAATCGCTTTTTCAATATATTTTATGCTTCCCTCAAAATTCTGCGCCGCCATACATGCTGTTCCCGCAATATAATAAAACGCATAATCGTCTTTATCAGCATATTTTAAGCCCTGTTCAACATATTCAATGGCCTTTTCAGGCTCTTGCGCTTTAATTTGCACTATCGCCATACTTTTATAAACATCCACATACTCGGGGCGGAGTTTTATTACGGTATTATAAGCATGTTTTGCCTCTATAAGTTGCCCCAAATTATCGTAACAGCACCCTAAATAATACCAGCAAATTGCATCATCCTGCTTATACTTAATAATATCTTCAAGAATTTTTCTTGCGTCTTCGTAGTTTTCAACATTAACTTCGCACAAAGCAACAAGTTTCAGGGCATCAATATCTTTTTCATCCTCTGTTGTAATACCATGCAAAAGTTCTTTTGCTTTCGCATACTCCCCTTTTTCAATGAGTTTATAAATTTTATCTATTTCTTTTTCATTCATAACCACTATATTATATCACAAGTTCATGCGGTATTTCATCCCAAATTTTATGATTTTATTAACCAAATCTTGAGGCAAAAGCGAGAGAATTTGCGCAAATTTTGCATCATTCCCGACGGTATAAGATGATCTTGGGTTCTTTAAGGAGCTGATTTTTACGATTAAATCCGCGACTTTTGAAACAGGCAACCCCTTTTTGCTATTTTTTAAAGCATTGTTTTTTACAAACTCAAGTTCTTTTTCATACCCGTCACAATTTTCAAGATATTCAAGGTTTGCATCAACCGATTTTTCCCAGATAGGTGTTGCAATCACCCCCGGTTTGACAGAAATTACCCGAATATTTTTGTGATTTTCAAGTTCAAGCGCATTAAAAAATATGTCTAATGCACGTTTTGATGCACAGTAAGGACTGATAAATGGGAAATTACCGAAACTTGACATCGAACTTACATTTATTATTCTTGAATTTTGCATAATTTCAATGAGATTTTGAGTAAATTCAATATGCGAAAAAGTATTTACATCAAACTGTTTGCGCAGCCTTTGAGGGGCAATTTTTTCTATCGGACCTGCGACAACATTTCCCGCAACATTTATCAAAGTGTCAATGTGATTCGTCTGCGATTTTATACTCTCGCAGGCATTTATAATTGACTTTTCGTCAGTCATATCAATATAAAAATAGTGAACATTATCTGGTATTTGTGCGGGTAATTTTTGTTCATTCCGATAACCCGCAAAAATTAAATTATCCGTATTCGCAGACAATTTTTCAAGCACCGCCTTGCCGATACCTGATGTTGAACCGGTAATTACATAAATTTTTGACATCAAACTATCTTTCCTTATACTCATGTTTTAATATTATTATTAAAATAATATATTGGCAATTTTCTATAAATATTGCTGATTATAAAATAAATCACTTGGTCTTATCTTATACCGATAATATTATTTATGTAATATATTATTTATTGCTTTTTATTCTCTCATACCAATGATTTGGCAGTTTTTTACATAAATCTTTTTGCATAAAATCAGCATATTTAGGGTAATCTATCCTTATGTGGGATAATTTTTTTATCGCAAATTTTTGTGCATTGGATTTTGGATCCATATATTCAAATCCGAGTTTTTCATAAAATTTTGATGATTCTTTGTAGGCTACAAGAAATGTCTGGGAAAATCTTTCTTTTGAGGTATTAAGTACCTTTTCAAGCAAGGTTCTCCCGACATTGAAATTTCTGTATTTGGGATTTACTGCCAAACCGTCAATATATAGTGTGTCTTCGTCTTTTATCTTGTGGTCTAAATATAATTTTCTTGTATAAATAGCCCCAATTAATCTGTTACGCTTGTCTTTTGCAAAAATTAGCGTTGTATCAGGATCAGAGAAAAATTTTCTATAATCTGATATGCTTGAATTGATATAATCATCATAAACATCTTTATCAATAGTAGGTTTACGGCATTTTTCCCAGAACGGGTGAGAGGAAGTATTTGCAAAAATATCGAGGAAAAATTGCCCCAGTTTTTTATAAAAACTTGTTTTGTAAACTTTTGTATAATCAATTTCACTACAATAGAGTGTGCCTTTTGAAGTTTGTATCGTAAAAGGTTTAACAGGGCACCTCAAAGATGAAAATGATGGTGAATTTTGAATATTATTTATTTGCATACATTCGTTTTAAAATCCGAACATTAAAATTTTTGCTTTATTTTTACTGATTATGTTATACTGAACCTATGGAAAACAAAATTAAAATTGGGTTAATAGGTTTAGGTACGGTTGGGAGCGGAGTTTATAAAACACTTCAAAATTTTGATAATATTGAAATTGTTAAAATCGCCGTTCACAATAAGAAAAAGAAAAGAAATATTGAAAATCTTGATGAAAGTATTATAACCGATGATGCTTATGAGGTGGTCAATGACCCGCAAATTCAGATAGTTGCGGAACTCATCGGCGGAACAGAGCCAGCTTTTGACCTGATAAAAACAGCAATAAAAAACGGCAAACATATTGTTACCGCAAACAAAGAACTTCTTGCAAAACATGGTGAAGAACTTTTTAATTATGCGCAGGAGCATAACAAAGTTATTCTTTACGAAGCCGCCATAGCGGGCGGAATACCTCTGATTATGCCGGTTAAAACCATTCTTGCAGGGAATATAATCAATAAAATCAAAGCAATTTTGAACGGTACAACAAATTATATTTTAACAAAGATGGATATTCAGGGTGCATCATATAATGATGTTTTGGCAGAAGCGCAGGACTTAGGTTATGCCGAAACCAACCCCACAGGAGATGTTGAGGGGTTTGATGCTGCATATAAGATTACAACCCTTGCAACGATAGCATTTGGTAAAAGAATAAAGTTTGAAAATGTTTATCGTGAAGGCATTACAAAAATTCGACCTGAGGATATGAAAGCTGCAAACGAAATGGGATATAAAATAAAGCTTATTGCCTCCGCGGAATTAAATGAAAATGGTCAGGCAGATGTTAGAGTTCATCCTATGCTGGTTCCGAAGTATAAAACTTTGGCACACATTGATTATGTAACGAATGCGGTAACATTGTGTGGTCATCCTGTCGGTGAAATAACACTTTCCGGCCCTGGGGCAGGGGAATTCCCGACTGCAAGTTCGGTTGTCGGGGATATTCTTGCAATAGTATCAGAAATTGACAAAAGTGATTATGTTTTGCCTATGATGAGATGCAATCACAATGAAAATGCCCAAATGATTGACATTTCTGAAACCAAAAATAAATATTATCTTTCCATTAAGGCAAAGAACAAAATGGGCGTAATCGGTAAAATAGGTACTGCCTGCGGGGATAACAACATAAGTGTAGAAAGTATTGTCCAAAAAGAACTCAAGGAAGATTATGCGCAAATTACCGTAATAACAGAACTTTGCAAAGAAAAATCAATGACAAAACTCATTGAAACTCTTGAAAACGACGAAAGCATCTGGGGCATAAACAGTCTCATCAGAGTTTGGGTTTAATCATTCTTTGTACCCTATATAGGGTAAGTTTCTGTAAAGTCCGTCATAATCAAGTCCGTAGCCTACAACAAACTTATCACCTACTTCAAAGCAATAATAATCGGGCTCGATATCAACTTTTCTTGTTATTTTTTTATCTAATAGCGAGCAGAATTTTAAAGTCTTAACGTGAAAATTCATATTTATAAAATCGACCAAAAATTTTGCCGTAAGCCCCGTGTCAACGATATCTTCAATAATCAGTACATTTTTGCCGTTCAAATCGGGAAGTTTTATATCAACAGTGTTGACTTTACCGGATGTCGTTGTCGATGAACCGTAGCTTGAAAGCCTGATAAATTCTATCTTAACCGGCATATTAAGTAGCTTTATTAAATCGACCGCAAAGACAACCGCACCTTTCAAAACACATACGGCAATGACTCCTTCTCCGTTATAAAAATTATTTAGTTCGCGTGAGAGTTCGGTTATGCGCGTCTTTAACTGTTCTTCGCTGTATAAAACTTTCAAATCTTTGAGCTTAATTTCCATTTATTTTTACCTCGATTTTATGCGTTGGTTTTCTCCTCACTTTTATTCTATCACTTAAACCCAAACCGACAGCCCATAAAACTTCATTCCCCTGTGTGAGAAAAAGCAAGTCATCTTTTTCGTGGTTCGGAATTTTTTTTGAATTAAGATATTTTTTTAATTTTTGGTGACCGCTCATCCCAAACGGCACAATAACATCCCCGTCTTTGCGATTTCGCAGTTCAAAATCAAAATCTACTGCGGAGAAATCCACGAAAACAGTCTCGCTAAGATACTTATCAGTTTTGTCAGGAACGCTGTCACATTCCCTAATATCGACAGTAATTCTTCCATTTTTGTACACCCCTGTTTTGTCAATTTTTACTGAAACTTTTTCGCACTTTTTTTCTTTTATGAGTTCAAAATATTTTTCGCAGACATAAAGATTGTAACCCGTTGTAACGGAACAGATTTTGCCGGATTTTGAAGTGTGATTTCCCTTTATAAAATCAAGCAAAGTGATAATTCTTTGCCTGTCGTAATCTTGCGGAACAAGCGGGGTAACAAGGTTATAGATAAGGCGAAGGCACAAAGGTTCGGACAAATTCAGAAACTCTTTCGTTCCATATCTTCCGTCTTTTAAAATTTTACTTTTGACAAGTTCAAGATATTCCCAGACAATTTGTTCTTCCTCTGTCGCACTTTGAATAAGCGAACTGATACTGTCAGTGATATTCGGATTAATTTGAGATAATAAAGGCAAAATATCATTTCTTATAAGGTTTCTTTTATGAATTTTATCGGAATTTGAACTGTCGTTATTCGGGTTTAGATTATTATCTTTGCAGTATTTATCAATATCTTTTCTTTCTGTTTCAAGCAGAGGGCGGTAATAGATTTCTCTTTTCTGTGCGATACCCTGCAAACCGTTGACTCCTGTGCCTTTTGAGATTCTGTAGATAACTGTTTCTGCGTTGTCGTTTTTATTATGTGCCGTGAAAATTATATCTGAACCGAATTTTTGCGCACATTTTTCAAAAAAATCATAGCGGGTATTTCGGGCATCTGTTTCGGTTTGTGGCGTGTTGTCAGGCAGTTTTTCGCTGTAAAATTCCACCCCGATTTTGTGACAGAAATCTTTGCAGTTTTGTTCTTCCAAGTCGCTTTCTTCTCCGCGCCAGTTGTGGTTTAGGTGGATTGCAACTATCCTGTTTGAAGTGATTTTTTTCAGGGCATTTAAAAGACACATTGAATCAAATCCGCCCGAAAAAGCGACAAGATAAACATTTTTAGGCTTATCAAGATTATGTTTTTTTAAAAAATTTCCGATAGTTTGTTCAATATTATTCATTACTGTTTAGACAGGTGTTTTTTGATACCTTCGCGGATTTCCAAAACATCAGTTCCCAACTGTTCCAATACCTGCATTGCGGTAGAATCGGGTTCGGTTGTAATTGCCCACAATAAATCAGACGACTCAATTTTTGTTTTGTTTGCTTTTTTGGCAATTTCCCACGCATTTTCAAGCACACGTTTTGCACGTTTGGTAAACACAATTTCGTTTTCAAAATAGTCATTATTTTTGCCGACCATTTGCGCAACAACCGCTCTTGCATCTTTGATATTGATTTCAAGTTCATTTAGTACAACCGCGCCGATTCCTGTTGCCTCACCGATTATCCCGAGCAGGAACATCTCCGTTCCGACAACGCTTTTGCCCATTGCTCTTGCCTCTTGTTTTGCAAGACGCAGAATGGTAAGGGTTTCGGGCATTTCTTTTTCTATCGGCTTAATAATTGTGTGTGCCAAATCATCATCATTTATCCGAAATTCTTTCAAAATATTATACGCAACACCCTTTTTCGATTTCAAAAGTCCCAAAATCATGTGTTCGGGCAGAACTTCCGATGACCCAAGTTCTTTTGCGGTCTGTTGCGCCAAAGTCATTGCAATAAAAGCGTTTGGCGTAAATACAATTTGTCTGCCCTCATACTCCGCACTTCTTGACTGTATTTTTGATAATTTTTCCTCAAATGCGCTGTCTGTTACCCCGAACTGAGCAAGAATTTTTGACAGGTTTGAGTCTTTATCTTCAAGAATTGAACTTATAATCTGCTCTGTACCTAAAATTTCATAACCGGATGCCGAAAGTTTTGACACCGCGCGTTCAAGCACTTTTGCAGATTCTTCATTGTCGAAAAGGGTATCGGTTTCTTTTGTCAGGTCAATTTCCGGTTCTTTGTTTTCTTCAACCTCGGGGTGAAAATCTTTTTTGACTTTTCTTTGTACAAGTTTTTCGATTAAAGGTCTTGATTTTTCAATATCAAACCCCAAAGTTTCAAGATATGACGGAATTTTTGAATGTTTATCGTTTATAAGTGCAAGAACAATATGTTCGTAGTGAACTGTCGCATTGTCCGATTCTTTGACCAAATCCATTGTTCTTTGCAATATGCGCTTGAAATCATCACTGAAAGGAATGGAAGAATTCATGTCGGATTCTTCAATATTAAGGCTCAAATACACTTCCTGCGCAAGTCTTTCATAGGTAATATCGTAGTTATTAAAAATTCTTGCACAAAAACCTTTTGCCTCTTTGACTGTTGCAAGCAAAAGGTGCTCCGATAAAACCTTATCGGAATGGTCATAAATTGCGATATTTTGTGCTTCCGCAATTACATTGAGCGCTTTTTCAGTGAATTTTTCAAACATAATTATTCTTCGTCTTCTGCTTCTTCTTCAAGTAATTTGTCAATATATTCGGATACTCTGTCAAATTCCTCGTCATCCTCAATAGTTTCAAAATAACTCATACCGTCTTTTTCGGTGTAAACGGTAATAATCGTATCGTATTCTTCATCCTGCGCGTCTGTCATATCCGCAAGAATTGCATACTGTTTGTCCTCAAAATCAACAATATCATAAAGCGCACATTTGATAATTTTACCGTCTTCATCGGTTAATTCAATTAAATTGTTTTCTTCTTCTGCCATTTTTTACTCCTTTTTAGTTTGTTCGTGATAAATACTGTTCAAGTATTATGCACGCACTTTCAATATCTACAAGTCCTTTGTCTTTGCGAAAATCTATTTTTCGTTCCCGCAAATTTTGCTCTGCGGTATCAGATGTCAGTCGTTCGTCTTCAAAAATTATGTCATAACCTTTTATTTTTGAAACAAATTCCTCGCAATTTTGCGCCTGAAACCCTTTTGTTCCGTCCATATTGACAGGCAGACCCGCAACAATTTTTTCGACGTGATTTTCTTTTGCAATTTTGTATATTGTTTCAAGTGCTTTGTCTTCGGGTTCTCTTGGTATATATGAATGCCCTGTTGCCGTTACCAGAAGGAAGTCGCTTAACGCTATTCCGATTCGCTTTGTTCCTATGTCAAGAGCCATCACTTTATACATCAGGATTTCACCCAATTCTTTTCTATATATGCTATCTTATCCGAAATATTTTCATCTGTAAACATTTCGACATTCAAATCTTTGTTATATTTTATGAGAATGAGATATTCGTAAATACTGCGTTTTAAAATTTCAGTTAAAAATTTGTCAAACAATTCATTTTCAAATGTCAGACCATAAATTTCGCCCGCTTCATCATCTTTGCCTATAACATACTTGATATATGCGCAGAAAATAAGTTTTCTTATCCACGATTTCTTTTCATCATCATAAAATACCTTATCTTTGTAATCACAAATGAGTTTGTCCAAATCACTTTCATTTTTTAAATCAGATAACATTTCATCAAATTCATCACTGTAATCCGCATCCAAAAACCAGTGTGACGAGACTTTCATGTCGTCAAGTTTTCTGATTATTGTTTCATCAACTTTATGCGGGATAATCTGATTTTTAATCACATCTTCAACAATTTCTTCATCGCAGTCAATATCTATGAGCAAATTCCGCCAGCAAATATATTCATAAGGCAGTTTCCAGCCCGATTTTGAATTTTCAATAGTCCGAACTTCTGCATTAAAAAGAATATTTTTAAAATATTCGCCCCCAATAGATACAACTTTTTCGTCTTTTAAAAACTTTTCAAGAATCTTATCGCACTCAAATTTTGAGATATCATAAAATCCGAAACAATCTCTTATGCCTGTATCAATGTTTATAACAATGGAAATAAACCTTATTCTTTCGTCTTTTGTTATTCGGGTATAAATCATAGCGCAGTCCCCGCGCCCGTCGGGGTAGGTCAGATAAAATTTATCCGGTTTTGTATCCGACAAAAGTTTTTTGTAGAATTCTTTTGTACCGTCTGTTCTCATGCCTGACATTTTGAGAGTCGCAAGGCTCTTTCTTATCCGCTGATTTAGTTCGCCTGGGGTATGCTTATTCATCCTTTCAAGTAGATTAAGGGCAAGTTGAGATTTTGTATTGCCCAAAAGCCGTAAAGCTTCAAGCCCTTCCGGGCTATCAGGATTTGATTCAAAAACAGGAATAAGAATATTTGCAAGTGCATCGGATTCAAAATCGTTTTCAAACGAATTAAGCAGGGTGATTTTATCCTCAGTCTTTATTGATGCCAAAAAGTCCATAAAATCTATTTGAAGTTCGGGGTTAATTATTGCTTTTTTCAGCATTTGTTTTGTATTTTCATCAAGGATTTCATCAGCATCTTCAATGTAATCAGAGTAATTTTCGTACGACCAGTCTGCATCAAGCTCTCTGAGCATATTGAGTATCATCACACGAATATCAGTATTAAGATTTGAATTTTTCATCAGCTCCCACAAACCTGAAGTCAGTTCTTCTTTTGAAATAAAATGTTCCAATAAAAAGCATATAACGGGGATTTTTTCTTTTGAAGAATTTGAAAGTTCTTTGAATAAAAGTTTGGATAGTAGTGATTTGTCCTGCTGGGAATCAAGCAAATCAATATCATCAAGACAATCTTTAATATCATTGACCGAATTGATTTTTGTGAGTATTTTTGTCAATGCTGTTTTTAATTCAAACGGATTAAGTTGCTTAATACTGCTCAAAACTTATTTAGCCTTTCCCCAAAATGCTTTCAGAATTTGTTGTGCTTCTTTGCATGGTATCCTGTCTTCAAGCACAAAGTATTGCAGGGCTATCATAGTACACTCGGAGCAAATGTTCACCCCGGGGCCTTCTATCATTTTTATTACCTGAGTATTCGGGCGCCCGCAAAAACTGCAATATACAAGTTCCTGCTTTTGTTCTTCCTGTTTATTTTCCTTTGCTTTGCATTTTTTTGAGCCCAGACTTACAACTTTATCTGACATTTTAAACTCCTTATTTACTCAATTATTGTAACTTAAATTAATGAAATTTGCCATATGTTTATTATTAAATTATAATAAATTAACAACCTTATTTTTTGTAAGAGGGGATTTATGAAAAAAACATTACTCATAGTGAGCGTTTTGCTTGTGGCCGTTGTTTCTACTGCTTGTATAAACAATTTTGCGGTAAGAGATTTGAATAATAAAGCGCAGGTTTATATGCAAAAAGGGGACTACGTTCAGGCTATTGAACGTCTGAAATCAAGTCTTGATTTGGACCCGTCTGTTTTTGAAACTCATTACAATTTGGCTGTGGCATATACAAAAGCGGAAGATTATCTCAATGCATCTGATGAATATGAAAAAGCACTTGAAATAAGACCAAATGAGGCCGATGTATTTTATTCTCTTGCGACGGCGCAAAATAATCTTGCAATCGATATTGAGCAAGGCAGAGTAAGATTGAATGTTGACGGGAATCTTTATAAACCCAAAGCCGACGAAGTCGATTTTGATGAAAAATATGCAATGAGCGATAAAGAACAGGCATTTGTATCGGAATATAAGAATGCTGCCGTTCAGAATTATAAAAAATATTTAGAACTTAATCCTAATGCCACAGATAAAGATGAAGTCGAAAATCAGATTGAATCTTTAACAGAAACTGTTGAAACAAACAAGGAGTAAAACAGGTGATTATACCCGCACAAAACGATATTGCATTTAGTATTTTGGGCATATCGGTTTACTGGTACGGGATAATTATGGCATTCGGAATATTTTGCGCACTTGTTTGCGCCAACAAACTTTTTAATGATATGCACCCAGAAATTAAAAAAGATGTTTTTATTGAGTTTGCACCTCTGATAATTATTTGCGGAATTTTGTGTGCAAGGTTATATTTTTGTATTCTTAATCCGCATTATTATATTACTCATCCTTTAGAAATTTTTGATATAAGAGAGGGCGGATTGTCTATTCACGGCGGAATTATAGGCGGAATCTTGAGTATGCTGTTTATTGTAAAAAAATATCGTCTGAATTTTCTCTCGGTCATTGATCCTCTTGCATGTTCAACTTTTTTAGGGCAAGCGATAGGCAGATGGGGAAATTATTTCAACTCCGAAGCTTATGGTTTCCCCGTTGCTGGACAAAATTGGGGGCTTTATATTCCGCAAAGCAGGAGAATATCAGGTTACATGCAATATGATTTGTTCCATCCGGCATTTCTTTATGAAAGCATTTTGGATTTAATATCTTTTGTAATTTTGGTATTCATTTATAAAAAATTCGGTAAAAAGTATAGAGGACTTGCATTTTTCTCATATCTTACATTTTATGCCGTAATAAGGTTTTTTGTAGAACAAATCAGAATAGATAGCGCGCTTGATGTCGGTTCTATCCCGATAGCACAAATAGTTTCCGTTATTTTATTTGTAATCGGATTATTCGGAATTGCGTATGTCAAAATTCGGTCGCTGAAAAATAATTTATAAACCAAGCATCATTTTGTTCAGAATTGCATTGTAGTCCATTGATGCAAACATATCGTCTTCTGTTTTCTTAACTTTTGCAAATGCTTCTTCTAATGATGCAAATTCCGGTTTAAATTCATCATATCCGCCTCTGTCAATTTTATTCGAAATGGCCTTTAATATCTGTTGTAAGGCTGTTGTTCCCGAAACTTCAATCCCCATTTTTGATGCAAGAATTTTTGCTCTTGAAATTAGTTCCTGCTCACCCTGACAAACATTGACAGGCAAAGGAATTTTTGCGCTTTTGCGCATTTGTATAGCGTTTTTAATCAAAATTTGGGCTTGTGCTTCGGAGGTTACAGTCCTTGGATCAATCCTGAGCGCTATAAGTTTACGTCTTGTTTCTTCGGATATTCCGCCACCATAAGAGCCAAAGTCTCCGCCTCCGTAACTGCCTATTTGCCCGATTGAATTTATTGACATTTATACACAAGCCTTTCTTATACGGGTTTAATGATATTAATCTCCAAGTCAATATTTTAAACGGTTATTAAATTTAAAAACTTTAAAAACGAATTGTAAACAAATGTAACAAATCAGAAAACATGTGAAATCAAGGGATTTTAAAATACTTTACATGTGTAAGAGAGAATAAAAAATATGAGGTGAGAGCCATGTCAATTGCGAATTTACAAGAAAAAATGTTATTTTTCACTCAGCAAAAGAGTCGTTTAAATAATCAGTTGTCAAATATTCAAATGCAGCAACTGTCTGCAACCAGAACATCTTCGACTTCACAAATGGCATACAATGAGAAATTACAAAACCTTTATTATGACCCTGAAATCGGTTATGGTACAGATGAATATACTGAGGTTTTGTTGGAGCTCCAAAGTGATCACGAATTTGAAATGGCAAGTTTAACCGCTTGGGAATCAGAACTCGAAGCACAAAAAGAATCTATTGAAACACAGTTAAATGAAGTACAAAATTATGAAAATTCTTGGCAAAAACTACTTGCTAACAATATTAAAGTAGAATTCACATACGGAGGCACTGGCGGCGGCAAATAAGAATATAACTTAATATAGATATTAAGAAAGCACCGATTATTCGGTGCTTTTTTATTAAAAAAATGCAGGTTCTCACCTGCACGCAAATGACTTTTATTATTAAAAGTAATTTGATGGATAAATTATTATTTCATAAGTACTTATATCAGTATTATTGACTATTAATATTCTTCAATAATAATATAAATTTGTCAATATTAATATTGAAAATTCCCTATAATCCAAGTTTATAATTTATCATTAAGTAATAGGAGGACTCGTGAATAATCCAATCCTTAATGAAATTAAGAATCTGGTAGCAGATAGAGATATAACATTGACTTTGCTTGCTCAAAAATTGGAAAGAAAACTGGGTAGAAAATACTCGCTTGCATCTTTATCCCAAAAACTAAGAAATGGAACAATTCCTTACAGCGAAGTTAGGCATATTGCTGAGATTTTAGACTACAAAATAATTTTTTATGATTTGAAAAAGAGAGCGACAAAATAACTAGATTTTGAAATAATTATCTTTCTTAGTATTTTGTATTTTTAATTATATAAAGTAGTCTTGTGCTTTTCAAATACGTTACACACTTTTGTTTCTTCAAAACCGTACATACGCAGCAATTCTCCAATATCGGAAGCTTCTTTGTCATAATCACCGATAATAAGTGTTGAACTGCGATCCATTTTTTTTGAAAGTATTCTTGCAAGCTTGTGTTGTTCTTCATATGATAAGTATGGCCAAAAATTTCTTGCAAAAAGTACGGTATTTTTAAAGTCGATTTTTTTTGCATCTTCAAGGATGTTGCCCAGACTGAAATTTATAAGAGATTTTAATGAATGTTCAACTTTTACGGTATGGGTATGTTTCATTCGAGGATCTGTTGAACCTCTTGACGGGATTAGTTCAAAATAATTGTAAAAATCTCCGTTCATATATTCATTTGCCATTACATATTCAGTGTCTGTTATATCATATACTCCTCTTTGGGCAAGTTTTAAATGTTCACTGTCAAGGTCTTTTGCGGTTAAAGGTAAAAATTTTGATGCTTTTTCTTTCAATTTCGATATTAAAACTCCTAAAAATGAATACACTTCCTCTCCGTCTGAGCATGCATGCATCACGACGTTCACTTTAGGTACATTTTTATATTTGTTGTCGAGAAAATCAACAACTTCAGGAAAATATAAATCGTCTCTGCACAAGGCAGTGTCGCCTCTATAACGAATTTCGCCGTCATCGTGTTGAACGTCGTGAAAAAAAATCCCAAATGACGGATTATGAAATTTTACGGGAGTAATTGCTAACATACATAATTTAAAACTGCTAAAAAAAAAATTTGCCAAAATAGAAGAGTCCGATTATTAAATCGGACTCTTTTTATTATTTATAAATGAACTATGCTTTAGCTGCTCCAGCTTTCGCAATAATTTCGTCTTCGACATTCTTAGGAACCTGTTCATATTTTTGGAATTCCATAGAGAATGTTCCACGACCTTGAGTATTTGAACGTAAGTCAGTTGCATAACCAAACATATTAGCCAATGGAACAACTGCACGAACAATAACATTACCTGTGTTACCAAGAGGTTCTTGCCCTTCGATTCTTCCTCTACGACGAGAAATATCACCGATAATGGTTCCCGTAAATTCATCAGGAATTTCGATTTCAACTTTCATCATCGGTTCAAGAATACAAGGTTGAGCCTTTTTACAACCGTCTTTGATAGCCATAGAACCGGCAATTTTGAATGCCATTTCTGATGAGTCGACTTCGTGGTATGAACCGTCGAACAATTCAACTTTAACGTCAATCATCGGATAGCCTGCCAAAATACCGCCTTCAAGTGCTTCTTCCATACCTTTTCTTGCAGGTTCAATGTATTCCTTAGGAATAGCACCACCGACGATTTTGTTTTCAAATACGAATCCCGCATTTTCTTCAGCCGGCATAATTCTGACTTTACAATGACCGTATTGACCTTTACCACCTGACTGACGGATGAATTTAGAATCCTGTTCAGCCGTTCCTCTGATGGTTTCTCTGTAAGCAACCTGCGGTTTACCGATGTTTGCTTCAACTTTGAATTCTCTTAACATACGGTCAACGATGATATCCAAGTGCAATTCGCCCATACCTGAAATGATTGTTTGGCCGGTTTCTTCATCAGATTTAACTCTGAAACTTGGATCTTCTTCAGCTAATTTTTGAAGAGCGATACCCATTTTATCTTGGTCTGCTTTTGTTTTAGGTTCAATAGCAACAGAAATAACAGGTTCCGGGAAAGTCATTCTTTCCAAAATAATCGGATTCTTTTCGTCGCATAATGTGTCACCTGTTGTAGTTTCTTTCAACCCAACTGCTGCACAGATATCACCTGCGTATACTTCGTTTTCTTCAAGTCTTTGGTCAGCATACATACGAACCAAACGCGAAATACGTTCTTTCTTACCCGTTGTAGAGTTCAAAACGTAAGAACCTGAAGTGATTTTACCAGAATATACACGTAAGAATGTTAAACGACCTACAAACGGGTCTGTCATAACCTTAAATGACAATGCACTGAACGGTTCATCATCTGATGAATGACGAACTGTCTTTGTACCATCTTCAAGTTCACCTTCAATAGCTTTAACATCAACAGGTGATGGCATATAATCAACAACGTTGTTCAATAACAACTGAACACCTTTATTTTTGAATGCAGTACCGCAAGTAACAGGAACAATCTTGTTGTTGCATACTGCTTTTCTTAATCCGGCTTTCAATTCTTCAACAGTAATTGAATCAGGATCTTCAAAGAATTTTTCCATCAAAGTATCATCTTCAGAGCAAATAGCTTCAACCATTGCATCATGATATTCTTTTGCTTTTTCTTGCAAATCTGCAGGAATTTCTTCTTCTTTAATATCAGTACCCAAATCATTTGTATAAATTTCAGCTTTCATTGTCATCAAATCAACCAAACCCGTAAATTTATCTTCCGCACCGATAGGTAATTGTATAGGAACAGCATTTGCGCCTAATCTTGTTTTGATTTGTTCTGCTACACGATAGAAATCTGCGCCTGTTCTGTCCATTTTGTTAACAAATACCATACGAGGTACTTCATATCTGTTAGCCTGACGCCATACAGTTTCAGATTGAGATTGAACACCACCTACCGCGCAGAATACTGCAACAACACCGTCTAATACACGCAATGAACGTTCAACTTCAATTGTAAAGTCAACGTGTCCCGGGGTATCAATAATGTTAATCTGGTGTCCTTTCCATTCAGCTGTAACTGCTGCTGATTGGATTGTAATACCTCTTTCTCTTTCTTGTTCCATAAAGTCTGTAACTGCAGCACCATCGTGAACTTCACCTAATTTGTGAGTTTTACCCGTGTAAAACAAAATACGTTCTGTTGTAGTTGTTTTACCGGCGTCGATGTGGGCAGCAATACCAATGTTTCTAATTTTTTCCAGTGGAGCCGGTCTTCCCATTTTCTTTTCCTTCTTTTCTTTATTAAAATGTGTACTACTTCGCTATTTATAGGTCAGCGTTATACTGCCGACAAAAATACTAGCATAAGAAAATTATCACATAAACATAAAATTTTTCAAATTTTTGTGAAAATGTTTGTTACAAAAGATGCCGTTTAGATTATTCAAAGGTTAATCCGCCGAAATTATGTACAAGATTATACATCTCAGTTCCTGGGGTATTTGCCTGTTCTTCCAATACAACATTCATCATGTAATCAAACTCAAAATCTTTTAATTTTGATTTAGGGTATTCTTTTTTTATTCGTTTTGCAAGATTAAGATTTTCAAGAAAATTTCCTTTGCTTTTTTCATTTGTAAATATTTTTTGTGCAAAATTTTCCAAATCCTCAAAACTTCTGCCTGATTTAATACTCTTTGCAATAATGGTACGAAACATTTTATTTTCAATATTTGCAAGTATCTTGGGACATTCTTGAAGCAGAGAATTTGCAAAAGATTTTTTAAATGTCAGGTTTTCATTACTTTTGTACTTAATTTTCGGGAAAGTGGAATGAGAAAATATGTAATTATTATTTTTATCCAAATCAATTATGGTATTTTCATCAAGATTTTTTGCAAAAGTATCCCCAAACAGTTGTTCAAATTTTGCAATTCTGTTTTTATCGCCGTTGAATTCTTTTTTTACAATTTTCAAAACATTTGCGCCTGCTCTTGCCTGAAAAGATATATTGTTTGAATAAATATCCATAGTGATTATAAAAATTGTAAAAATTAAATTTGCGTAATTTATATAAAATGAATTGGCAAAAATTTTTTTTAGAAACCTTTATTCCTTTAACATAATAAAGGTCATAAAATATGCAAATGCCTAAAATAAAATTCTCTAAAATATATACAAACGGTTCCTGTGCTGATAGGACAAGAATGGCAGTTGATTTAAACAAGCAAATTTATTCCGATATATACCCGTTATACCAAAATTCCGATTTTGCAAATATTAGAAATATTGAGCGTATATTGAAAAAAAATATGCCGGAATCAATATTTTTCAGACTAAAAAAATTGACCCCCGATGAGGGGGAAAAATACGCAGGTGGGCTAATAACATACTTTTTTAATAATAAAGTCGTTAAATATAAAATTTCTCTGCCCGCAAAGAATAATAAATTACATATATCAAATATTCCTACGCTTATGCACGAAAGCATGCACTTGTTTGATGTTTTATTAAATCCAAAGTATATAAAAACGGCGGAAAAAGTTAAAGAGAAAAAACTTTTTGATATAAGTCAAGATATATATGAAAAGTGCTATTATAACAATGAAGGGTATTTACCTTTATATAAAAATAAAAGATTGCTTAAGAAAACCAAAAAAGAAACCAATCATTCGTTAAAAAGCTTAAAAGCTGAGGACAAAATTTTGGTTTTAAATTATATAAGAGAGTGTTTACAAGGCGAAATAAAAGCTTTTTGTGAAACGCAAAAGTATGTTAAATTACTCAGCAGCAATAAAAGAAAATGTAAGAAAATTGAACTTGATAATTATCAAAAATCATATATGTTTGAAGAAAAATTGGATATTGTAAATTCTATACTTTATAAAACAATTAAAAAGGAACGTAATAATAATTTTATTCATAATAAATTGAAGTTTTTTATATACTATTTTGCATAATAAAATGCAGACAGTAAAAACTGTCCGCGTTTTATTCGGAGAAGCAGGGATTATGTCTTGGATTTTGACAGTTCAAGGCTTTTGCATTCCGCTTTGTTTATGCTATTCGCATAAACAGTCGCTCCATCAAACCTTTCACCATAATAGTTCCGTTCGCTTTTGGGATTATCAAATTTGTCTGAAAAAGTTTGCTCACTTGTCCTTCAGATAGATTGATGCTTTCGCAAATTTTTTGTTTTGTTACCTGTCGCTTACTTCACTATTGTCAAAATCCGCCGAACCCTAAGTGAGGGTTCTCATCCTCTGCTTCAATATTAAAATACGTATGTCTAATGGCATACGCATTTTAATTCGGAGAAGCAGGGATTCGAACCCTGGGTGGAATCGCTCCCACAACGACTTTCGAGATCGTCACCTTAAACCACTCGGACACTTCTCCAATAATTATTATAAGAATAAAACTATTTTTCTATAACAACATTATCTAAGAGCTGGATATTAACCTTATCTCCGGCTTTTGCTTTGTAATACAGTCCCGGAGTTACTAAACCCGCAACTGCACCAACGGCAAACCCAACAGGCATACCGATTGCAAATCCGCCGATGATTACAGAACCTGCTGCAACACCTATTCCGCAGCCTGCACCCGTACCAATTGCCATTCCGCCCAATGTTGAGCCTAAACCTTTACCCAGTGCGTTAAGTTTCCCTCTTGACAAAAAGTCTTTTTTATTAAATAGCTTTGCTTTTATAAATTTTTGAGTACCATCAGGCAGTTCCAAATATTTAAAATCAAGATATATTTTCCCGCTTCTGTTGAATGCTTTCGGTTTTTCTATATTACAAATTTCCGCTACAAACTTTGTTGAAGCTGGTAAAACTTCAGTGCCTTCCTGTGTTCTTAAACAATCCTCTAATATAAATACAATCTCATCTCCGATTTTTGCATATTTGCTGTTAAACGATTCTGCAAATGAAACCTGTAAAGTGTTATAAGGCAATATTACTGTTTCAATTTCCGATGAATTTACAATATCAGTCGGCGTTTTCTTTGCTAATTTTTTTGGTAACAACATGTGTTCCACACTTACGCAGTCACAATTATCCTCTGCCATAACCACCTGAGCAGGCAAACTCATACTTATAAATAAACCGCATAATAGAATTGCTATAATTTTCTTCATAATTTCGCTCCTTCTTAAATTTTAAATTTCTATTAAATTTTCAGATTCAGAGAGGAGGGGATTCGAACCCCTGGTGGAATTGCTCCCACACAACCTTTCCAAGATTGCACCTTAAGCCACTCGGACACCTCTCTTTAGGTTTAAGAACTAACTCAGTCCTTATATTCATACTTAATTATCACTTAAATTTTGTGAGTCGTCAAGTTCTAAATATACGTACTGATTATATTCATCAGTTTTGACTATTTTTTCGTTTTTTGCATCTGCCAGTTGTTCAAGTACTTTGGCGTAATCAAGGCATTTTTTACCCTTAATACCTTGCGTTTCCATCTCTATTGTGCCATCAGGCAATAATTTTATTTTTAATTTACCCATATTATTTATCCTAAATCTATTGTTAGAACGATTGAATTATCTTCATCGACGTGTTCACTTTCAAGGCGCATATTTTGATTTTTTATACGCTCAAGTATCTTTTTATAAGTCAAATCCTGAATATTTAATCCATATTCCGATTCTAAATCTTCAAGTAATTGGGTGCATTCATCCTCATTGACAATTTTATCTGCTTCAAGATTATATGCACTTTCTTCATTATTTTTTGAATACCATAACTGCATATTATTTAATTCGCAATATATATTAAGCTCATCAACATGAATGTTTTTTGCATCATGTTCTTCCAAAGTTTTAATCAGAACTTCTTTGTTTGTAAAATTCGTTTTTAAGCTCCGCGTGGTAACATTTTTCCTGCCTGAGATAATATCTACTAAAGATATTTTTTGTTCCGATTCAATGTAAAAAGGCTCTTTTCTTTCATCTCGTTTAAATTTGTAGTTTTTATTATTATATCTAAACCTAACTTCATTTTCGGTATTTCTTGTAATATTTTCAATTTTTTGCTTTTTTAATTCTTCAAGAATATCATATCTTGTTTTAAATTTAGTTTTATAGCAATAGTAAAAGATTTCTTTTGAATTAACATTGCGGGTGTTTCGTTTTAAAATTACATCAAAATTTTTAAATAACAATTCCGTCTGTTTTGTAAAATCAAAATTGGGTGGCAATTTTCTAAAAAACTTATTTTCAACAGGAGTGATAAATGCGCAGTAATGACCTTGATATGATGTCCATTGGACACACAAACCGTTGTTTAAAATATATTTGTCATTCTTGTATTTATACGGAATTTTTAAATTTTCCATTATAAAATTTACGTCTTCAAGTTTCATATTGGTTGCAACTTTAATCAAATTTAAATTTTCCCGTTCGAATTTCAAATCATAACTTTTTTTAGTGTTTTGTTCGTAATCATGATTAATCAAAAATCCTAAAGGAAATGCTTTTAAAATAATGGACATTGTTTATAATCCTCGTATCTCCATTATACATCAAGCGCACGTCCGCCACGCGAAGCATTTATATCATCTGCACTATCAGATGTGTACATTACCATATCTGATTTTTTTGTTGCCGCAACTGCTCTGACATTTGCCCATTCACGCAGCGCAATAATTTGTTCTTTCTGAGTAACCGATAACGGAACAACATTTTTAATTGTGGCAGCCAAATCTTCAAATGTCAGTGCTCTTTTATTAAAAAATGCTTCATATAACGAATCTATAATGATTTGCTCAATTTCAGCCCCGACAAATCCTTCGGTCATTTGTGCAAGTTTTTTGCATAATGCATCATTAATCTGAATTTTACCGCTAACTTCAGCATCTTTCAGACGTTTTTCAAGATGGACTTTGAAAATTTCTTCTCTTTCCTTTTGGGTTGGCATATCTACAAAGAAAATTTCATCAAAACGTCCTTTTCGCAGTAGCTCTGGCGGTAATCCGCTTATATTGTTTGCAGTGGCAATAACAAATACTGGCGCACTCTTTTCCTGCATCCAGTTAAGAAATGTCCCGAATATTCTTGATGATGTACCGCTGTCGCCGTTTGAATTTATACCGCTTAAACTTTTTTCTATTTCATCAACCCAAAGAATGGATGGTGCTACGGCTTCTGCGGTTTTGAGCGCTTTGCGCATATTTTCTTCGGAACTGCCTACAATTCCCGCAAAAATCTTGCCAAAATCAAGTTTAAGCAACGGCAACTGCCAAATGGCACTTGTTGCTTTTGCCGTCAAACTCTTTCCGCATCCCGGAACTCCTGTTATCAAAACACCTTTGGGTGAGGGCAAACAATATTTTTTAGCCGATTCCGACCACGAATTGTTCCTTTTGATAAGCCAGCTTTTCAGGTTGTCAAGACCGCCGATGTCATCAATTTGATATTCTGTATTGATAAATTCGAGAATACCTGTTTTTTTGATAACTTGCATTTTTTCGTTCAAAATTGTATTCAAATCTTCAAGGCTGATTTTACCGTCATTAACCATTGCAAGTGCAAAAGCATTTTCTGCTTCTTGTAGTGTTAAACCGAGTGCGGCTTTACATAGTTTTTCTTCTGCTTCAGGGGTTAATGCAGTCGTATCAATCTGAGAATTTTGGATAACCATTTTTGAAAATTTTGTTTTAATATCATCTAATGCCGGTAATGGCATATCTAAAACAGTTATTTCTTTTGACATAGTATCGGGTATGGTAAGTTCTGCTGAGAGAAAAATAACATTCTTTCTGAATTTGTCTGTTTTAAGTTTGCTTATGATATCTCTTAAATGTCTTATGACTGCGTAATCGGGCTGCCGATTTTTTATTCCGAAATAAACATGGAAATCGCACATCACAAATACGGAGTTTTTTTGGACATTTTTTATAAAATCAATGGCTTTGTCAGGTAAGTTTGTTCCTTCTATTTGTTGTCCGTTTAGGGTAAAGCCGTTTGTTTGGGTCCAAATATATACTTCTCTTGGCATTTTTACAAGTTTTTCCGAAGATGAAATATTTTTAATGAGTGAGATTGCTCGTTCTTCTTCAAAAGTTGTTAAATAGATATACGGAAACCTTGCTCTAAAAAGTCGTGTCAGCTGAGAAATAAATTTATTATCCATTAACCCCTCTCTAATAGCGTAACTTTATGATTATTTTACAATATTTTTTGAGAGTTGTAAACAAAAATTATTCTTGAGATTATTAAAATCGCCCATTCCGTTTATTACAAGTTCACCGTTGGGATTTAGCCGCATTTCAATTTTATTTTTATATTTTTTTATTTCATCTCTGTTATATCTGTCTGTGAGGTACAAAAATCTTTGGTTTGATGAACCTACCCATGGACGTGAGAGATCAAAATTTTCCTGCTCAAAGCCTCCGTCTATGAGCAAATCAATTTGCGATAATAATTCGTTTATTTCGGGGGATTTTTTTGATTTTAGTTCTTCAAATGTATATCCAGTAAAGCACAAAACGGAAAGGTTTTCGTTTTTTATCAATTTAGCCAGTTGTGAAAGTTCTTTTGCCTGTTCAAACGGTTCTCCGCCCAAAAAAGTAACACCTTCTATTCCTTTTTGGGTTTTTATAAGTTCAAAAAGTTTCTCAACGTAATATTCTTCTCCTGCTTTAAAATCCCAAGTTTCTTTGGCAAAACAACCTTTACAGTGCTTATTACAGCCTTGAAACCAGATGCAAAAACGCCTGCCCGGACCTTCAACGGTTGTGTTTTTCAGAATTTTATATATACGCATCAGTCAACAGTTCTTTCTTTTTCGGCTTCCATTTCTTTGTTAAGGATTGCTGCAGAAGATTTTTCAACCGTTATCATTGATGAAATTTTACTTTTAAAATGTTCTTTTACTCCTGAAATATTTATAAATTCGTCTTTACTTTTGAAAAAGCCGTTAAGATTTCTGTATTCAACGATTTTTTTAGCCATAATAATATTTATTCCGGGGAGTTCTGAAATAGTCTGTGCATTAGCAAGATTAATATCAATTTTGTCGCAATTTGTTAAATCCTGCATATCAAAAACATTTTTCGGTTCTTCTTTTACTGTTTTGTCAGGTATTTTCTGTTGCCGTAAATCGTCAAATTCTACAATAATTTGTCCTCGTTTGCTTTGCTCAATTTTTTGTGCGAGCTTTTTATTTTTTATTACCGGATCTTTTATACGTTTTTCAGGCGTAGGCAAAAATTCTTCCATACCTTCTACGGTAAACTTACCTTCCTCCTGACTGAGGAACATAATACAGAGTCTTCCGCTGGCTTTGTCGATGAATGAAAACAGGGTATCTAAATATGTATATTCGTCATAAACCGAGCAAATTTCATTCCAGCAATTTGTAATACTTTCGTGGTTTGTTTTATCAACAACAAAAGCCCTTAATGTCGGTCTTTCTTTTGCAATCGGATTATCCATAACAACAATTTTTTTGTTTGGGAAATATCTCACAATGCAATGAGCATTTGTAAGAGTGTTATTATTAAAGACAAGTTCTTTCGGAACACTTTTTATCCCTGTTATTAAATATTCGTTTTTTGTTTTTCTTACAAAGATTTTAAAGGAAATAATTCCAAGAATTATGCACAAAATTACTCCCGCAACTTTAAATGAAAATTTTGTCGCAAGTAAAAAATATACAATTATTGCAGGTATTATTAGTGCTTTAATCCTTATTCCCATACGTCTTTAATATACATCAATATTGATTTTCTTGAAATGATACAAATGAATGAATTAATTTTTTGTAAACCCACTTGAAATTTTTACATGCTTGTATTACAATTATAGTAATTCATGAAAAGTAGGAGTAAATTATGGCTTGCGGTTTTTTAGAAATGGAAATTTTGAACACATTTTGGAATTTGACTTCCGAAAATGAAGATCGTGATATTTCAATACAGGATGTTGTAGATGAACTTTCATCAAACGGGGTTGAAAGAGCATACACCACAATTAAAACCGTTATGGACAGATTGGTTTCAAAAAGTATTTTAGTCCGTTACAAAACCGGTAAGAAGTTCTTTTACAAGGTTACAATGGATAAAAGAGAGATGGCTCTTGATATGATGAAAGAATTTACCGACAATTTCTTTGAAGGTGATATTTCTAAAATGGTTCGCTTTGTCGAAAAAGAAACGGTAGAACTTTTAGTTAAATAATTATGACCGAAAGTAATAATCAGGACAGAACTTTTGTATCCGAACTTTTAAGACTTGTAAGGCTCGGGCAGCTTTCCGTGCGCGAAGCGATGTTAAAATACCCTAAAGATACAAAGGACGAAAGCCTTATTGCCGCTTATCACGCGCTTATTCATTATGAAGCTGACGAAGATATAAGAGCAAGAGATATACTCTTTCGCGAGGAGCAGGACGACTATTTAGAATTTATTTACACAACTCTTGCATCCGGAGCGGATTTGCCTCAAAATATAATTGATTCGTATAAAGAATTTTATAACAATGCACCGATTTTGCATGAAAAAAATGTAAAAGGATTCTGGAAAAGTTTTTGGAAAAATTTGAATGTAAAGGATGATTAGTTATGAAAAAATTATTTGGGATTTTAGTTACGTTAGTATTTATTATTACTCTTGTTCCCGTCAGTAGTGCATGTCACAAAAAGGTAATAATCGAATCTGAACAGGTGAAGGTTCAAAATCAGGCTAAAGACAAACACGGTCAAGAGACTGATGCATACATTCTTGCGACAATGAATGATAATATGCCCCAAGGAAATGTTCTTTGGGTTGGGACCTTTCAAATAGTATGGAACGAAGTTATTGATAACCTTATTCATCATCCGATAGAATTTGTAGGCGGAACAACTCCGACCGCACAAAATCTTAATAAAAGAGAATTTAATAAAACCGATATAAGCGAAGATTCTTACTACACAAAATATGGTGTGGTTTCTCCAAAACTCAAAAAAGAAATTGAAAACGGTATAAAAGAAAAATTTAACGAAACGAGTGATATCTTGGGCGCATTTGATTTTACCTATGACCCGATGAAGATGTTTTTCTACGCTATGCTCAAAAAAGATTTCAAATTTTTGGAACCGTTTGACAAACTCACTGAAGGAGTTTTCGGAACAAAGAGTTCTGAAAAGGTCAAATATTTCGGTATAAAATCAGACAGCGACGAATCACTTTATAAAAATGTTTCGGTAATGTTCTACAACACCGAAGATGATTACGCCGTAAAACTCAACACAAAAACAAAAGATAAAGTGATTTTATACAGAACGGATGAGGTCAAAAATTTCAATGAGTATTTTGAAGATATAAAATCAAAAAACAAAGCATTTGGCGAACGTAAATATTTTGGAGAATATGACAGATTAAAAGTTCCTGATATTTCGCTTTATCTTATGACAAGTTTCAAAGATGTTGAAGGCAGAGATATAAAAAATTCCGATTTTAGAATTGATCAAACAATTGAAACTATTGATTTTAAGATGGATAATGAGGGCGTAAAACTAAAAAGCGAAGCCGCAATAATGATGAATGCAACCGCAATGCCCGGTCCTCCTCCAAAAATCAGATATTTCTATTTCGACAAAGATTTTGTCCTCTTCTTGATTGAGGATGGTAAAAAAGTTCCATATTACGCCATGCGTATAACAGATGTTGCAAGCCTTAACAAGACAGGAAAAAAGTAAAAGATGTCTGAGCTTTTTTCAAGAAATATTCTCTATTGGGGTGAAGAAAATCAATGGCTTTTGGCTCAAAAGCACGTTGCAGTATTCGGTTTGGGTGGTGTTGGCGGTTTTTGCGCCGAAGCACTTGCAAGAGCAGGGGTAGGCTCTTTGACTATTGTTGATTTTGACACTGTGTCTGAATCAAACATCAACCGCCAGAGCGTTGCTTTTTATTCCACCATAGGGCAAAAAAAGACCGAACTGTTTGAAAAAAGATTAAAGGACATTAATCCTGATATCAAAATTAATGTCATTGATGATTTTTATAACGACGAGAATGACTCGACGAACAATAATTTTGACTATGTCGCGGATGCAATAGATACAATGCGCTCCAAAATTCATCTTTTAAAGACCTGTTATAAAAACAAAATTCCTGTTATAAGTTCAATGGGTGCGGGCAACCGAATCGACCCGACACAACTATATATTGCAGATTTAAAAGATATAAAAAACCGTAACGCACCGTTTGTTTCTAATGTAATATATCAGCTAAAAAAACTGGGTATTACAACGGGAATTACTTTTGTATGTTCAAAAGAAACTCCGAAAGTTCAACAAAAAATTGAAGAAAAGGAAGAAATTCTGACAAATTCCGGTGAAAAAATTGAGTTTAACAAAATTATTCCGAGTTCTACTCCCTTTGTTGCTTCATGTTCGGGTATTTTCATGGCTTCGTATATTGTCAGGAAATTAATAGCAGTATAATCCTTATCCTGTCTCTTTGTTGATATTCTATTTATAGGATAGTAGTGTTTAATAATCCATCTTCCAGCCGTTGTCAGCAAGTGCACCATAGCAGGTATTATAATTTGATTTACAGCTATTCTGCTTTTGCTCAAGAGTTTTATTTTGACCATAAATGTAGTAATAATCAACAATATGTCCTTTGCGTGTTATAAAGAATCTGAATAAATCCCTCCCTCCGATATTGGGTTTATCATTTCCGTTTACGTCCATAGTGCAACCAAGAAGTGTATCTTCTACAATACTATCGGTAATTGTGACTTTATTACATGTTATCATTACCCCATTTTTTAATATGATTGTTCTATTTATACGCAAATCACTTATATTTGATTTATTTAAGTTCTTATATACAATTAAATTTTTTCCTGTTGCAGTCGTTTTCCAGCAATTTGCCTCAGCATCTGATGCTGTAGTGCAACTTTTTGTAATAGAAAAATGATCATCCGAAAGAAGTTTTGTAGTGTCACCAAAATCGGTATCGGATAAATCTCTTGTACGTTTTGCAATGAGTTCGTCCTGCGCTAACTGTTCAATAGTCGCAGTCATATTTTTGACCTGTGCTGCAAACATTTTGTTATGAACATTATTCATCAAAGCCGGAACCGTCAGCGTTGCTACAATTCCGATAATAGTTAGTGCCAGAAGTACTTCCGATAATGTAAAGCCCTTTTTCATACTCGCTCCTTTTTTATTATTATAACAAAATTTTTTATTCTTCGCAATTGTGCTGCGCTTCTTCGAGGCAAAAGAATTTCAATGTTTAACAAAGTCGAGTATTAAAAATTAAAGAGAGGGTAAAATAATTCTATGTTATAATTATTTAAAAAAGGGGAATTATTTTATGAATATTTTTGTTACGGGTGCATCCAAAGGCATAGGTCGGGTAATTGCTCAAGAGCTAAAAAGTGTAAAACATAAGGTTTTTGTCAGTGCAAGAAACGAGCAGGCACTAAAGGAGCTAAAACCTGCGGGGTATTTATTGTGTGATTTGTCTAATGAATACGAACTGTCTAAACTGGGCGATTTTATTGTCGAGAATAAAATTGATGTGCTTGTAAACAATGCAGGGGAATATATTTATTCAGAAATAGAAAAAACTAAAATAAATAAACTCAATCACATTCTTGCGGTGAATTTGAAAGCTCCGATATATTTGACTTCACGGGTTATCCCTTATATGAAAGAAAGAGGTTTTGGTCGAATAATTAATATAGGTTCAATCTCAGGTGTAATGGGGGAGGCAAATGCAAGCCTTTATAGTGCAACAAAATCAGGGCTAATCGGATTTACAAAGGCTGCCGCTTTAGAACTTGCACAGTATGGAATAACCGTAAACACAATTAACCCAGGTTGGGTTGAAACTGAACTCGGCAATGGTTCTATTGAGCAAAGTGAGTTTACAAAAGAAGAAATTTTAGACTGTATTCCGCAAAAAAGATTTGTTGAACCAAAAGAGATTGCGGGTATGGTGAAGTATTTGATTTCTTTGGATGCAAAAGGGGTAACGGGACAATCAATTAATCTTTGTGCAGGTTTGAGTGTCGGAATTTAAAATATTTTTTATGCTATAATTTTATCGGATTAATAGTATATGGATTAGGTGTTTGTTAGAAAAACAGTGGTAAGTTTTATGGAATTACGTACAGATATAGTTGTATAGGAGTAGAAAAGGAAATATATTATGAAAAAATTTTTGTTAATTTGTATGATAGTTTCAACGTGTTTTGTTCCTGCATTTGTTGGAGCGGAAGAATTGGATCAAGAACTTTCAAATGAAGAAACAACTTCAATTGAAGCTCCTGTTACAACACCCAAAAAGGTATTAAAAGCTTCGGACAAGACAAAATATGACAATTTGTGCAACAAAGCAAACGAATTTATTGATAAAAATAAATATGATCAAGCAGAACCCTTAATCCAAAAGGCTATATCAATTTCTTCCGATGAAGACATGGCATATGCCCTAAAAGCAAGAATAAGCAAAAGAAAAAATAAAAATAATGAGGAAGCCAAAAAATGGGCTGATAAAGCCTTAAGTATAAATCCTGATAATTATATCGCAAATAATATTTTGGGTGTTGTAAGTGACAATCCAAATTCGGACACCGCAATTAAATATTATGAAAAATCGCTTGCCGTAAAAAAAGATTATATACCTGCATTATTAAATACAGCAAGTTCGTATGCTAATAATAAAAATCCTCAAAAAGCTGTTGAATATTACACCGAATACTTAAACATCGCATCAAAAGAAGATTTAAAAAAGGAAGATTGTAACGGATATATTTACAGGGCAGTTCAATACAGAATTTTGAAAAAATATGACTTGGCATTGAAAGATATTAACTCTGCACTTTTGCTAAACAAGAATAATCCTTATGCTTTGGCGGAACAAGGATTTGTTTATGCTTTGAAAGGAAATTTTAAAGATGCAATCAAATCGGTTAATAAATCAATAAAGTTAAGTGAAGGTACAAAAGATCCGATTTTTTATGTAAAAAGAGTTTATATTTACAAATTAATGAATACTGATTATTTTATGGTTCAAAAAGACATCAAAACGATTGAATCTTTAGCGGGAAATGATCCTACAAAATTGAATGAACTGCTCAATTTGTATGTTATATATTCAAAACAGGAAGATGTAAATCGTATATGTAAAAAAATACTTGCAATTGAGCCTGAAAATCAAAAAATATTACTGCAATATGCTTCATCTCTTGCAAGTATGGGAAAATTAGAAGAAGCATTGGACACTTATAATAAAATCGCCGATTGCAAAATGGGATTGGACGGTTTATCCGTTTCGGACAGAGCAAAATATTATTATGACTTGGGCTTGACCAAATATCGCGTTGCAGGTTTAGATAACAAAAACTTAATAGCTGAAGCTATAGTGGATTTGAAAAACAGTTACGAATTGAAAAAAAATGACAGCTACTATTATGTGGGTAACGGTTATTTAATAAACGGAGATTATCAAAATGCTTATAACAGCTATAAAAAATCTCTTTTAGATTACTATGAAAAAAATGAGACATACGATGATTACAGGACTATTCATAAATTACTTCTTTTATCAGAATTAGCGACATATAATAATTACAACGCTAAAAATCAAAATTGGTCAGTGCCGAATTGGATGTTAAATGATGAAGAAATTCCTCATTATGGCTGGGAAGATTTGCCGGAATCCTTAAAAGTTGGTGTTGCCGACAGAATTAATTATTCAAACGGAATTTCCGGAATTGATGATAAAGATTACATTTTATCTACAATAAAAATGTTAAATTCTGATAGAGGTCACATAGGTAAGATTTATAATTTACATATAAACAATGATAATTTTGGCAATACATCAAGAGTTTTTGTTTATCCGTATTCTGATGCTTCGGATGAATCGGCCGGCAAAATCAATTCTGATGATTATGATATGCTGATTGCCAATCAATATTACTTATTAATAAAAAATTGTGTTGGAAGTATTCCGCATCCTTATTCTATAAATCAAAGTGATCTTGACAATTTCTTCTATTATTTAAACAGAATTCCTGAAAATACGGCAATAAATTTAATTAATGATATAGCGGATTATAGCATTTCCGATTTCGACTTTTTTGATAACGAATCTATTTCCGAATCATTTTATAACCAAATGTTGAATTATTTAAGCGATAACAGTTTAACCAATTACTCTAAAAAAACGAAAACTAATGTCAAAAATGCATATATTGCATTAGGAGATTTTTATTTAAAACAAGACAATATAAATATGGCCATTTATGAATATAACTGTGCTATACCTTATGGTGCATCAAAATTTGAGATAAATGAATTTATCGGTAACTATTATTATAATGCCAAAAATTATTTTAAAGCGAATGAGTATTATACAAAAGCATTAAGTGCTAAAGCGAATGCTTATGTATATTTATCGCGAGGACAAGCGAGAACTCATTTACAGGATTATGACGGAGCAATAGCGGATTTTAATAAGGCAATAGGTTACAACAAAAATCTCGCGGAAGCATACTGGGAAAGAGGACAAGTATTATTTGACCAAAAGAAATATTCAATTGCATTAAATGATTATGTAAAATATGCGTCAATGAATAAAAATTCTGTTGCGGCGAGATATAATGCCGGAATTTGTTTGTATAATACAGGCAAAAAGCAAGCAGCGTTGCCATATATAGAAAGTGCCAAAGCTACCGCACAAAGAGTGGGAGATCAAGAATTGTATAATAAATGTGTAAGGCTGATTAACGAAATAAAAGGTTATAAAAGAGGCTGGTACTATTAATGTTAAGAAAATTTTTCACATTTGTTTCTATAATCTTATGCAGTTTATTTTTAACGGGTTGTATAGATATCAAAGTTGCAGATGAATACACTGTTAATGAGGATTTGTCTGTTGATCATACATTTGAAATTCTTGTCGGTAACAATATGTATGCTTTTGCTAATCGAATTAATGAAGGATTATATGAAAATTTGTCTGACAGCGGGTATAGTAATATAATTGATGCGTATGACAGTGATTCGTTCGGTAAAAAGGGGACAAAACATATTGAACTGAATGGAGAAATTGGTAGTGCATTGAGTAATCAATATGTTAGTATAACAGATAATTCTCAAGATTATTTTATATTCAAACATGTTGATATTATCGCTAATATTGATTTTCAAAATATATTGAATAATAATGCCAATTCGGATCTTATAAATTTTACCGAGTATAAATTAACTTTAAATATTCCTACCGCATTTACGGACACAAATGCTCAAAATGTATACAATGAGGGTAAAAGTGCAACTTGGCATTTTGTACCTAAAAATGGTAACGGAACAGTACACTTTGAATGTAATGTACCAAATAAGAAAAATATTCAAGTATTGTTAATTGGTACGGCAGTAATATTTGGGTTCATTATACTTGTAAAAGTATTATCTTATGCCTTTTCCGCACCAAAATATTCAAATACAATCAAGTGCCCTAATTGCGGATTTGATATCAAGTACAATGATTTATTTTGCGGTAATTGCGGTTGTAAATTAAAAGAAACACAGGATAAAAATGAAGTGTAATAAATGCGGTAATATTTGTGATGACAATACAAAATTTTGTACGAAATGCGGTAATGCTTTGACCGAAGAATATGTGCAATCTTTTTCTGAAGAAGCGCAAAATTATAATGGCTATGAAAAAAGAGAGATTCCGCAGTCTTCTTTAGAAAGATTTATAACTTCAAAAGAATTTTTTGCAATATGCTCGGTGGTTTTTGTTGTCATAGTTTCTATAATTATTTTTTCAGTTATGAGCACAATAAATTTGCCAAAATTAATACATGAAACAACAACACTAAAAGCAGAGAATTGTGAAGCCGAAACTGTAAAAAATTTGGTTGTTGATATTGTTAAAAAGAATGATTATTTTTACAATGATATAGATCCGGATTCCATTTCTAATGTATATTTAAGGTATCCTGCCACAAGCGGTTATGAAAATGATATAGATAAATATCATTGTACAGGTCAATTTGTTATGGAGTCTGTATATGGAGGATTTAAACCGACAAGTGCGACTTCTGACAATCATTATTACAACAAATTTCATTCATACTATGACTATTATGAAGACAGACTTGCCAAAAATACTTTATATGTTTGCAGTGTAAAATACAGTTCGCAATTATCCGAAGGGCGAACTCTTGTTGAATCTACCTATTGCAGCAGTGGCGGAGGTTGGTTTGACTCGGGAACGCAAGGGACTTTCAGTTGTGAAGGAGGCGATTGTGAACCCATAATCATACAAAAAAAAGACAGATCAAATATTGAAGATTCAAGCAGTTCAACTTCATACCAATATACAAGCGAAAATAAATCCTTATCCGATGAGGATTACAATTCTTCAGATGCTCAATCAGTTGAAAACAATAACAGAAGCTCTTTTCATTCAATGGAAAATCTTCAAAATGCCGAACAAACAAAACAAAATATAATAAGAGATATAGAGGACGCTGAAAATGAATTATTTTAAAAAAACATTAATCGCATTATTAACTTTCATGTGTATACAAGGATTATGTGTAGGCTCTCCCGCATTGAAAGAATTGGAGAGCCCCATAGATACTATCAAAATATATATCTATAAGAAATACATATATAAAGAATTACCATATGTAATTTATACGGTAAGAACAAAAGATAAAGAAATGGGTGACTATATAAATATTGTAAAAACTAATTGTAATGATATGACAACAGGAATTATTTCTTCTTTTAATTATGATAAAGATTATTATCCTACATACATCACACACGATGACAATGTATCTTTAACTCAACTTCAACGCGGAGCAGCGTTGTACAGCGCTGCAAAATACGCGTGTACAAATAATGATACATATAAAAAAACAAAAGAAAATTTAAGCACTGAAAAAGATGGCTTAGGGATGAAAATATTGAAAGGAACTGGCAAAACGATAGGTTTTATTCTTGTACTTCCGTTTGCATTACTTGCAATTCTTATGGGAGGATAATATAAAGATTAAAGCAAATATAGTCGGAGGTATTATAAATGAAAAAATATATAATTTTATTAATTTTAATTTTAATGTGTTTACCCGTATCGGCGAAAGACAAATACAAGTCAAAACTTAAGAAAGTTTCTGGCGACAAAAATATTCAAAAAGCAGTTAAGCTTTTGGATAACCCTGTTTCTGATGATTCATACTTTATCATTTTAGGGGATAACCCGACTAAAAAAAATATTAAAATAGAGTTTAAAGATCTTAAAAAATATGGGAATAAATATGCTGAATTTGAGGCATTAGGTTGGACAAATAAAGGGCGGTTGTATATTTATATAAACAACAAAAATAAAAATGAAAATGTTTATCTTTTAAGTTCTTTAATTTCAGGCCGTGCAATCAATGTGGATAATGAATTATCAATAAATGAAGAAATTTATTCTTGGGCACTAGAAGGTGCTACTTGGGGATATTATTTAAAAAAAATGCCGGAATTAAACAAACTGAATTCAAATTTGTCTAATAGAGAAAATTTCATATATCAATGCTACTCAAAGTCCCCGCAAGATGTTAAATATATAAAAAGACTTGTTATAGCCAATTCTGCATATGATAATTATGATAAAACATCTACAGGATATTCGGATAGGGATTTAAATGCGAAAATAAATAATTTATATGATGCATATGCAGAAAGAGAATATGTTACTGGTTTTTAAAATAGTAAATATTATCGGATGAACCATTGAATTTTGACCAACAGTCAAAATTCAAGTGAAAGTCCGAGACAGAAATCGCGGCTATAAAAAATGCCGAAGGCGGGACTTGAACCCGCACAGATTTCTCCATACGCACCTGAAACGTACGTGTCTACCATTCCACCACTTCGGCATAGATATAATATTACTACATTACTATTAAATTTTCAAGAGGTACAATATTTCGGTATTTTAAGTCATTCTATGTTTTTCCTAATAGTAGAAAATTTTTTAACATCTAATTAATCCAAATATTTTGGATCATAACCTGAAAGTTCAACCATTCTAAAGCATGCTGCTCCATTACCTGATTTGCATGCGGTTTCAAGTGCGGAACCTGATTCGGGACCCTCTGCCCCGCCGTTTTCGTAAGAGGTTATGTCCCCTGCGTGATGACCATTCCCGTCGTACCATTCAAGTTTTAGTATAAAATAATCAACCCCGACCATATTAGGTTTGTCACTCCCTGTTAAATCAACAACAAATGATGTTCTGCTGTTTGCCCCATCGTTGACTATCCCTATTCCTACACCGTTTTTCAAAAGCAAGGCAGCCTGATTATCGTTATCATCTGATGGAATAAGCACATCTGATGCCTCTTTCGAATCAGAATATTTTCTGTATGAGGTAGCAAAGGGTTTACCGGATTTGGCACCGTTAAATTTTTGAATAAATTCTTTTGGGTCTTTGTAAATATCTGTTGAGGTTATTTCGTTTGTTCTTTGTTTTGTAATTTCAGATTGAACTACGCTTCCTATTGATGCTACAGTGCCTTTTAACAGAGACATTCTTGATTTTTCATTAATATTTTTCATTAAACTCGGCAAAGATAACACTGCAATAATACCAATGATAAGTACTATAATTAAAACTTCCCCTAACGTGAAACCGTTTTTTGAATTAAGCATAAATAACCTCTTTTCCTGTTACCAACTTTACCATTATTCGCATAAAAATTCAATTATCTTGACGTTAATTTTTGAGCAAGTTACAATTTTCGTGTATATAAGGTGAAGGGAGTAAAAAATGACTAATATACAAGTTACTCAAGAAATTTTAGACAAATGCCCCGTAAAACGAGGGGTAAAAGGCAGTCCTGCTCCTATTCCTCAAGAAGGAGAATGGACAAAATGTAAAGAAATCAAAGATATTTCAGGTTTAACTCACGGTTGCGGATGTTGTGCACCTCAGCAGGGGACTTGCAAACTGACTTTGAACGTTAAAAACGGTATTATTCAGGAAGCGTTGGTTGAAACTATCGGATGCTCGGGTATGACTCATTCTGCTGCTATGGCAGGTGAAATTCTTCCGGGTAAGACAATTCTTGAAGCATTAAATACTGACCTTGTTTGTGATGCTATTAACGTTGCGATGAGAGAATTGTTCTTACAAATCGTTTACGGCAGAACTCAGTCAGCATTCAGTGAAAACGGTTTGCCTGTCGGTGCAGGTCTTGAAGATTTGGGTAAAGGTCTTTGCTCTATGTGCGGTACTATTCACTCAACCGCTCAAAAAGGTGTAAGATACTTACAATTAACCGAAGGTTATATTCTCAAACTCGGTTTAGATAAAAACAACGAAGTTATCGGGTACCAATTTGTTAATATGGGTAAATTTATGGCTTGTATCAAAAAAGGCATAGACCCTGCTCAGGCATTAAAAGAGAATACAGGTACTTACGGCAGGTTTGCCGATGCGGTTAAGTATATTGACCCACGTGAAGAGTAATTAAAATAGAAGGAAATAAAAAAATGACAGTAAAATTTGAAGGACAAGACAGACGTGAGGCAACTCTTGCAAAAGTTTTACCGCAATACGGTTTCAAATCTTTGGAAGATGCTTGCGAACTCTGTTTATCAAAAGGCATTGATGTAGATGCCATTGTAAAAGGAATTCAGCCTATTGCGTTTGACAACGCATCTTGGGCTTACACTTTGGGTGTTGCTATTGCAATCAAAAAAGGTATTACAAATGCTGCAGATGCTGCAGAAGCAATCGGTATAGGCTTGCAGGCATTTGCAGTTCCGGGTTCTGTAGGTGACAGACGTAAAGTCGGTATCGGACATGGCAATTTGGGTGCTATGCTTTTGAGAGAAGAAACAAAATGTTTCTGCTTTTTGGCAGGTCATGAATCATTTGCCGCAGCAGAAGGTGCAATTGGTATTGCAAGAAATGCTGATAAAGTAAGAAAAGAACCTTTGAGAGTTATCTTAAATGGTTTAGGTAAAGATGCCGCTTATGTAATATCAAGAATTAACGGTTTTACTTATGTTGAAACCGATTATGACTACAAAACAGGCGAATTGAAAGTTGTTAAAGAAACTCCGTTCTCTGACGGCGAAAGAGCAAAAGTTAAATGCTACGGTGCTGATGATGTATCGGAAGGTGTTGCAATTATGATTAAGGAAGGTGTTGATGTTTCTATCACAGGTAACTCAACCAACCCGACAAGATTCCAGCACCCTGTTGCAGGTACTTACAAAAAATGGGCTATAGAAAACGGAAGAAAATACTTCTCTGTTGCATCAGGCGGTGGAACTGGTCGTACACTTCACCCTGATAACGTTGCGGCAGGCCCTGCTTCTTACGGTATGACGGATACTATGGGAAGAATGCATGGTGATGCTCAATTTGCAGGTTCATCATCTGTTCCTGCTCACGTTGAAATGATGGGCGTTATCGGTATGGGTAACAACCCGATGGTAGGTGCAACCGTTGCATGTGCCGTTGCTGTTGCTCAGGCGATGAACAAGTAATTTGTTTTATTTTATAAATGAAAGCCGTATCTTTTATAAGATACGGCTTTATTTATTTCACTATTAACAAAGGGGATAATTATTTTGATTCTCTGCCGAAAATTCGTGCAATAACTTTTTTTATTGCGTCAAAATCAAAACCTTTTTTGATTCCGACTTCATAACCGGGCTTATTTTCTTTGGTGTCTGCGTATGCCCCGTCTGTACTGTATTTGACGTCAGGTGCATAATGCTTTTTGGAATTATCTATGTTGATTTCAACATCAACAAGTTCGCCTTTGCTGTCGTATCTTGCTTTGACATAACGCTCTTTTACTTTTGCAATTTTTGTTGTGTAAGTCTGTCCGTCAACGGTTTCGCTGTCAACTTTTATATACGGATTTTCTTTATCGTAAGCGATATTTAGCAGAACTTTGTTTGCTTTGTTAAACTTGTGTTGTGCTTTTAGTCGTCCTTTTTGCTCTCTTGGTACAACAACATCTATTGCAGCTTTGTCATGCTCCAAATCAATTTTATTTTGCTTTTTCTCCGCTTTTTTACGTTCTTTTTCTGCCTTTTTCTCGGCTTTAATTCGTTTCTTTTCAGCCTTTATCTTTTCTTTGTCATCAGGTGTTTCTTCGATTTTGTTTACCTTTGATTTTTTAGTTTTTGCAGTTTTATCAAGAGTAACACCCATTGCTTCGTACAATTCTTTCATTTCGTCTTTTGTAAATTCGATTTCCTGATTAGGATGAACTATAAAACTTGTGTGCCAACCAGCTTTTGACCTGTCTGTTCCGCCCGTAAATATTGGTGTTGAACCTGCTTTTTTACGTTTTTCATTAATGCTTTCCAAAACATCAATTGTTTTGTTCCATTCTTTTGCGCTGATGTTTCCGTCTGACATTGTGTAATTGTTTTTCAAAACGTGTGCCTTGAGTGCCTGAGTTAAACCCATGTTCTTTTGAATGGTAATTTTCTGTGTCGTAATTTCGTTAGCCATAATTCCCCGTCCTTTACTTTCTAAATAACCTAAAATTTTCCCCTGTATTTACTTAAAGTTTTTTAAGGTTTAAAAATTGCCTTTTTGTTACAAAATTTTAATAATTTTTTTTCAAAAAAATAAAAAACCGAAAAATTATTTCGGTTTTCTATGATAAAAATATTATTAAAAATGTATTATAACTGACTTCCGACCGCTTTATAAAGGGTTATGTAATCAACAAGGCAGTTGATTTTCTGGTCTGCAACGAGTTTATCCGTTGAATAAACATTTTCTCTTAATTGGGTCAAGTCAAGTTTTGAAATTACACCCTGTTCATATTTTGCGGTGTTGTAGCCATAATCTTTTCTTTCAAGTTCCGATTGACGCTTTGTATCTTCATATTTTTTATTGTCGTGCGTAATTGTCGTGAGTGCGTCATTAACCTCCTGAATTGCAGTCAGGTTTGTTTGATAATAATTATTCAAAATTCTCTGATAAGATGCTTTTTTGAGTTTTAAATTGGCAACCCTTTTCCCGCCTGTAAATAATGGAAGATTAACTGCTCCGGCAAGTGCTGTCAGTGCGGATTTTGTATTTAAAAGACTGCCAAATTCAGGGTTCATAAATAATGCAACCCCTGTTAAATTAATAGTTGGCAAAAATTCTTTTTTTGCAACACGGACATCAATTCCCGCTTTTTCTATCATTTTTTCAGCCGAAATATAATCAGGTCTTTGGGCAATGATTTCTGATGAAACTTCTGTCGGGATAACACCTACAAAATTCAGATTATCATAAGAAATTCTCTGCAAAGTATTTGCTTTTTCGGGGCTTATCCCAAGCAGAACGCACAACTGATTAAGCAGAATATTACGTTGCTTTTTGTATTCTGTGAGTGCACTTTGACCTGCTATATAAGATTTGTTTGCTTTTACCGTATCCGATGTTGAAGTCAAACCCTCTCTGTTTCTTAACAGGAATAAATCGTAAATAACTTTTCTGTCCTCAACAATTTGCTCCTGAAGTTCTATCATTTTATCAAGTTTTACGATATTTAGATAGGTTGAACCAACGGCTGATGCGATTGTAATGTACGCCGTTCTTTCATCCTGCAAAGCCTTTTCGTAATCTTTTTTAGCCATTTTTGTTTTGTCGTGGTTTTTAAGGAAAATATCGGCTTCATAGTTTACTATTCCCGGCAGAGCAAAAGTCCAGTTAGCATCAGTAAGTCCGGATGGTTTCACATAAGCGGGGGAAAACCCGACTCCTGCCATAGGCAATTCGTTTCCCATCTGAATTTTTATAATCTGATAGTATTCGTCAACCGCAATAGTTGCAATTTTCAATTTATAATTATTTTTTATTGCCTGTTCAATATAACCTTTTAAAATGTCATCGTTGAAATTTGACCACCACTCGTAATTAATATAGTCATATTTGTATTGGTCGCTTTTCTTTCTCATTTTTTGGGTTTTTGAAACCGAAACTTTTTGTGGCTCTGATGTTTTAACTGTTTTAGCCATACAAACTGCAGGCGAAACGTCTGTCAGAACAAAACCTGCCAAAATCATTGTAATTAGTATCTTTTTCAATGCTTTATATCCTCTTTTAAAATATTTGCTTGCAAATTCTATGACAATATGATAGCATATCATTGTTGCAAATGCAACACATTATTTTTGTAACATAGTAAGAAATGTAAGTATGCAGAAAGAAAAACACTATATAAATTCAATATATTACCAGTTTGAACTGACGGCAAAATATTGCAAATATCTCGGCTCGCAGTTGTTTAACAAATTAAAATGCGCATTGTCTTTAGATGAAGTGGTAACGCTTGATACACTCGCATTTTACGGAGAGATGTGCCAGAGAGATTTGGCAAAACTTATCTTGAAAGACCGCCCCTCAACAGGCCGAATTTTGAATTCGCTTGAACAAAAAGGTTATATTGAAAGAATCGCGGGTACTAAAAATAACCGACTTATAAGAAAAATAATTTTGACGGATGATGGCAAAACCATACTGTCTGAGATAACATCTAAATTGAAAGAGTATATGGGTAAAATTCCCCAAATCTTTTCGGAAGAAAAAATCGCTGAAACAAAGAAGATGATGAGTGATTTCAGAGAGGTCTTAAAACAGGAAGTAGAACTTAACATATAACGAGGTATAAAAATGGAAGAACAAAATCAACAACAACCGGTTGAAAATGAACAACAACAGGATACAAACAAAAAAGGTTTGAAAAGAAAAATTGCCGCAGGAGTTATGGCAGTTTTGTTAATCTGTGCGGGAATTTATACCATTAACGAAATGAAATATGAATCAACGGATGATGCTTATGTAGAAAACATTTCTGTTAATGTTGCCCCCAGAGTTTCGGGGCAAATCGAAAATGTTTACATTCAGGATAATCAGTACGTTAATGCGGGCGAACTTATTGCAACCATTGACAAAGCGGATTATCAGGTAAAACTTGATCAGGCAAATGCAAATTATGAAAGAATTAAAAACGATCAGGCTAATGCAAAGGCAAACCTGACCGCATCGCAGTCTAATATCGAACTTGCGCAAAAAGATTTGGAAAGGTACAGAAACCTTTATGAACAGGGTGCTGTGTCAAAACAAACACTTGATATGGCAGAAGTTAAATATAACAGTGCAAAAGCAGGCTTAACTCAGGCACAGCAGTCAATTCTGACAGATGATAACAAAACCGTTGCGGATGCAAACCTTGCAAATGCTAAATCTGCAAGAGATAAGGCTGAACTTGATTTGTCCTATACCAGTATATATGCTCCTCAATCAGGAACTGTTGCTTCAAGACGTGTTGAAAAAGGTATGTATGTGAATGTAGGTTCTCCGCTGTTTACCCTTGTACCTGAAGAAGTCTGGGTTGTTGCTAACTTTAAAGAAAATCAGTTAAGACACATGAAACCTGGACAAACTGTTGATATTAAAATCGACACTTACCCGAATCACGTTTTCAAAGGTAAAATTGACTCCATTCAGAGAGCATCAGGGGCAAAATCAAGCCTTTTCCCGCCTGAAAACGCGGTTGGTTCATTCGTTAAAATCGTACAAAGAATACCTGTCAAAATCGTATTCACCGAAGAAATTGACAAGGACAAATATAACATTGTTCCGGGGATGTCTGTTGTACCGAGAGTAAAGGTTAAATAATTAAAGGTAAACGATGTCCACGCAAACTATACAAACAGAAGATGATGAAAACAAATATTTGCCGGAAAATCCGGTGTTGTCTTGTCTGCCTGTTCTTTTGGCGGTCTTTGTTTTCGTAATGGACGGAACTATTGCAAACGTCGCTCTCCCTCACATGGCGGGAAGTTTCTCTGCCACAAGAGATGAGAGTATGTGGATTTTGACAAGTTATTTAATCGCATCAGGGATAGTTATTCCGTCGGTTGATTTCTTCTCAAAGTATTTCGGGCGTAAGAATTTTTATGTATTAAGTATTTTAATGTTCACTTTGGCATCATTCCTTTGTGGAACAGCAAAAAGTCTAACCCAAATGGTATTTTATCGTATATTACAAGGCGCAGGTGGGGGCGGACTTGTACCCCTTTCACAAGCAATTATGATGGAAAGTTTTCCAAAAGAACGACGCGGAACAGCGATGGCACTTTTTGGAATGGGGGTAATTATTGCGCCTATTGTCGGACCTGTAATCGGCGGTTGGATAACGGATAACTGGACATGGCCGTGGGTATTTTTTATAAACGTACCGTTAGGTTGTATTGCTGCATATTTGTCAAAAAATTTCCTTTTTAATCCGCCCTATGCGCAGCGTCAAAAAGGCGTAAAAATGGACTGGCTCGGTTTCGGACTTTTGACATTATGGCTCATTTGTCTGCAAATTTTCTTTGATAAAGGCAACAATGCCGATTGGTTTAATGCTCCGTGGATTCGCTGGATATTTACGATTTCGTGTCTTGGAGCAATCGGATTTTTTACATCTCAAATTTTCAGAAAAAACACTCTTGTAGATATTACGGTATTTAAAAATAAAGAATTTGTAATCGGTACTTTAATTCAGGTTGTTATGATGGCGGTGTTGTATTCGTCTGTTGCAATTCTTCCTCAATTTTTGCAGAGTATGATGGGCTATACTGCTTTTTTAAGCGGGCTTTCTATGATGCCACGAGGTTTAGGAAGTTTAACGTCTATGATAATTTGTGCATTTATTGCCGATATTGTTGATAAAAGAAAAATGGTTATTGTCGGGCTTGCTCTAATTGGGACATCCGGTATGTTTTTCGGGTTTTTAAACCTGCAGATTGCAACAATAAACATTATGATTCCAAACTACCTGATGGGTATGGGTATTGGACTTTCCATGATTCCTATCTTGAATTTGTCTATGGAAACTCTGTCTAATCAGCAAATGACAAATGCTTCAGGTCTGCAAAACCTGTTTAAAAATATCGGCGGTGCAATAGGAACTTCTCTTGTTGCAACTTTCCTGACGAGATTTGCTCAGGTGCATCAATTTATGATGGTTGGCAAACTGAGCGACCTTAACCCGATATATGTTCAGAAAGTTCAAATGGTAACGGGCGCGCTATCACAATATACAAGCGTTGATATGGCAAAATATATGGCAATGTACTCACAGTACGGCGCACTCATTAAGCAGTCAACTCTGTGGGCATTTATGGATACATTCAGAATTTTCGGACTTGCATGCTTTGTTCTTATTCCGCTGTTATTCTTATTCAAAAAAAGTAAGAGCAGAGAATTGAAGAAATAATTTATTTTAATAAAAACAGTGCAATATCATTTTGATATTGCACTGTTATATTTATTCCGTTGTTGATTTAAACTTTAGCGGCTTTTTTGCATTCAATTACTGCCTGAGCTGCAGCAAGTCTTGCTTGTGGTACTCTGTACGGTGAGCAAGATACATAGTTTAAGCCGATTTTGTGAGCATACTTAACTGAATCAGGGTCTCCACCGTGTTCACCACAGATACCGCCAACTAAGCGAGAATTAACTTCTCTGCCTTCGTTGATTGACATTTCAATAAGTCTGCCTACACCGTTAAAGTCTAAAGTTACAAACGGGTTCCAAGGTAAAATCTTCTGTTCTACATAATTTTTGAGGAATTTACCTTCAGCATCATCTCTTGAGTAACCAAATGTCATTTGTGTTAAGTCATTTGTACCGTAAGAGAAGAATTCGGCTTCCGTTGCAACTTCTTTTGCAGTCAATGCGGCACGAGGAATTTCAATCATTGTACCGAATTTATATTCTAACTGAACGCCTTTTTCCTGCATAACTTGTTTAGCAACCGCAACTAAAGTAGCTTTAGCCGTTTTAAGTTCGTTAATGTGACCAATAAGAGGAATCATAATCCACGGCTGGATTTTAACACCTTCTTTTGCCAAATCACAGCATGCTTCAAAGATTGCTCTTACCTGCATTTCGTTGATTTCAGGATAAGTAAGACCCAAACGGCATCCTCTTAAGCCCATCATCGGATTGGATTCAGATAAGTTCTCAACGATTTCAAGCATTTTTTGGTCTTCTGCGTAATCCTGACCTAATGCTTTTTTAGTTGCAACTTTTTCAACTAGTTCAATCTTTGAAGGTAAGAATTCGTGTAGAGGCGGGTCAAGCAAACGAACCGTAAGAGGTTTGTCACCTAATGCCTTAAACATTGCATAGAAATCTGAGTATTGCATTGGAAGCAAGTGAGAGAGTGCTTCTTTTCTTGCTTCTGTTGAATCAGCAATAATCATTTTTTGAACCCAAGGAAGTCTGTCAGGATCCATGAACATGTGTTCCGTTCTGCAAAGACCTACACCTTCAGCACCGAATCTGATAGCGTTTTCGATGTCTTTTGGTGTATCAGCGTTTGCTTCAACGTGAAGTTCTTTAACTTCATTTACCCAGCCAAAGAATGTTTCAAAGTCAGCATCGATACCGGCTTCAACAAGTTCTATTGCGCCTTCCATAACTTCACCTGTTCCGCCGTCTAATGAAATAACATCATTTTTGTGGAATACGGTTCCGTCAGCACAAGTAATTGTTTCGTTTGCAAGGTCAATAACCAAGTCTTCACAACCTGAAACGCATGGTTTACCCATACCTTTGGCAACAACTGCTGCGTGTGATGTTGCGCCGCCTCTGAGTGTTAGAACACCTTGAGAAACTGCCATTCCGTGAATATCATCAGGACAGGTTTCAATTCTGACCAAAATTACCTTTTCACCCGCTGCACCGCGCTGAGCTGCTTCTTCGGTATCGAATACGATTTTACCTACTGCAGCACCCGGAGATGCGTTTACACCTTTTGAAACTTTGTGTGAATGTTTTACTTTATCAGGGTTGAAGCAAGGCAATAGTACCTGATATACAGAGTATGGATCTACCTGCATAATTGCTTCTTCTTTAGAAATAATACCTTCGTTATACATATCAACGGCAATTTTTATCGCTGCTTTTGCGGTTCTTTTACCGTTTCTTGTCTGAAGAATCCACAATTTACCTCTTTCAACGGTAAATTCCATATCCTGAACATCGTGATAGCCTTTTTCAAGCTGTTTTGCAATATTTACATACTGAGCGTAAATATCAGGCATATCTGTTTCAAGTTCGGAAATTTGTTTTGGAGTTCTGATACCTGCAACAACGTCTTCGCCCTGTGCGTTTACCAGATATTCACCGTAGAATTTGTTTTCACCTGTTGCAGGGTTTCTTGTAAATGAAACACCTGTAGCACAGTCGTTACCCATATTACCGAATACCATTGTCTGAACGTTTACAGCAGTACCAAAGTTGTGGTCGATCTTGTTCATGTTTCTGTATGCAACGGCACGAGGAATATTCCATGAACGGAATACGGCTTCAATTGCTTCCTGAAGTTGTACATAAGGATCTTGAGGGAATTCTTTGCCTGTTACTTCTTTAATTGTTTGTTTGTAAACAGGGATTAAAGATTTCCAACCTTCGGCAGAGATTTGAGTATCTTCTGTTACACCTTCTCTTGCTTTTACTTTTTCTACTTCTGATTCAAAATATTTTTGTCTGTCCATTTCCCATGCAACAGAACCAAACATTGTCAAAAATCTTCTGTATGAATCATAGCAGAAACGAGGGTTATTAGTTAATTTAACCATTGCTTCAACTGTTTCATCATTCAAACCTAAATTCAAAATAGTTTCCATCATACCCGGCATTGAAACTCTTGCGCCTGAACGAACAGAAACCAATAACGGATTAGTTGAGTCGCCAAACTTTTTACCTGCCTGCTGTTCAACTTCCTTTAAGTAATATTTAACTTCGTCCATCAAACCATCAGGCATTTTGTTACCGTTATTGATGTACTCCATACAGGTTGCTGTTGTAATTGTAAGTCCCGGAGGAACCGGAAGTCCCAAATTGGTCATTTCAGCGAGATTAGCACCTTTACCGCCTAATTCGGCACGCATGTGTGCATTTCCCTCTCTGAACAACCATACACGTTTTTCACTCATAGTTTTCTTTCTCCTTTTAAATATTTAAAAAGTGTTACGTTATATTCTTTTCTGCCTAAATCGTAACATAAACAAGGTATATAAAAAATATCTCATTAAAAATTTTTACATACCTATAACAAATATTATGTGAAATATCCTACTTTTAAAGGGCAAAAAAAAATTTTTGAGGGTTTATAATATAGGTATGGATAACAATACCCGTAATAACAGTGTGAGTGCAAATATTTTCACGGAGAAATTCGGCTTTTCTCCGATAAATCCGTTTAATGCGAAAAATATGGTATCATTCACTCAAAATCAGAAAAGATTAAACGGGTATGATTCAACAATTCTGAATAATTCAAAATTTGACGGGGCGGAAGAACAAGAGTTAAGCATTGATTACCGTATAAAAGAAAAAGAACAGGCAATAAAAAATCTTGATGAAAAAATAAAACTTGCCGACAATTACGGAACCCAAAACGAGGCATTAGGGTTAAAAGCAAAACGGCAGAGATATTTGGACGAACTCTCATCGCTTGAAAAACAACGAGCCTACGGCGGGCGTGTATTGGGGGATAAAGAAAAAATTCTTCACGAAACATTGAAAGAAAAAATGCCCGTTATTTATAAGGTACAGTCTTTTGTTTCAAGAAATATTCTTGCAAAAATTTCAAAAAAAGTTAATTCTGTCGTTACTCTGAGTGATTCGTTAGAACAGTTATCCCAAATAAGCAAAAGTGTTGACGAACTTATGGATATGAATATTCCTTACGGTGAAAAGAGGCATAATTACGAAAAACTTACTCAATATCTGAATAAAGCAAACGCAATTCATTCAAAGATTTCAAAAAGTTTGAGATATTGATTTATCTGTTAATTTCCCTTACCAAGTCTTTTATGTGTTTTTTTACTGCAGGGGTGATAATAAGGTCAGGTTCTGACATTACAAAATCGTCTAAAATTGTTATTGCTTGTTTCTTGTTCCCTTTTTGCTCCTGTAAAAGTCCTACCATTACCTTTGCCAGAGGATTTTTATTTGTTTCGTTCTGATATTTTGATAGCTGCTCCCCTGTTTTACCTAACATCTCATAACATTTTGCAAGATTTTCGTAAAATTCAAAGTTTAGGCTGTATTGCTTTAAGGCATCTTCAAAGCACCCTAAAGCAAGTTCAGGGTAGCCGATAACAAGGTATGCTTTGCCCAAATTGTTCAGATAAATTGCGGTTGATTGCGCTTTAGGGTTCAGGCTTATTGCAATTTTAAATTCCTGAATTGCAGCATAATAGCACTTTTCTTCCATATAATTTATGCCAACATTGTTGTGTTCCCAAGCATTTTTTTCGGGGTCAATGGTGTAAGTTACAATAGTCCCAGGTTTTGCAAATACTGGGACAACAGTAAAAATAAATGCAATTACTATTAATAATTTTTTCATACTAGCTTTTTAATAATTAATTTTGTTTATTCAATATTAAATTCAAATCCTTCGTACGCCATATAAACATTTTTGTTTTGGGAGGTGTAAAGTTCTTTGATTTTATCAAGCTTCGAATCATCATAAGAGGGGTCATAGTGGAAGAATACAAGATTTTTTGCCCCCGTCTGACGCATCGCTTCAAGTGCCATTTCATAGGTTGAGTGCCCAAATCCCTGTTTTGGTGAATGCGGATTTAAATAATCTTCTGAGGTGTATTGCGCATCGTGGATTAAAAGGTCACAGTTTTTGGCAAATTGTATAAATTTTTTGTCTCCGCCTGCGTAACTTTCTTTGTCCGTTGCATAAACCAAAGATTTGCCTTTATAATTTATTTTGTATATTATTACTCCGTTTTGTGGATGAACAAATGACTTATAAAAAGTTACTACAACATCATCTTCGCCCTGTTTCAGCCCGTCTGTCGAAACTAAAGACGGTGCGCTGTCAGGTCTGAAAAGAATTGCATAACCTTTTTTAAGATTATGAATATTGAGTTCACATTTAATATCGCTTAAATCAAGTGGAAATGTTTTGCCAAAAACAAGATTAGACAGATTTTCTTTTAAATCGGAATGTTCGCTTCCGTCACCAAAAATATCTATTTTGGTACTTTTTATGTGCATAGGTTTAAAAAAGGTCAGGCCTAGCATGTGGTCCTGATGAATATGAGAGAGCAAAATGCTTGTATTTATAGGCGTTCTGTCTTGCGTTTCAAGTGCCGACGAGATATATTTTTCAAGTAATTCATTGCCTGCTTTTACAATACCTGTTCCGGCATCAAGTATTATTGTATGGCTTCCTGCTTTTACTTCAACGCAGGAGGTGTTTCCCCCATATTGCAGAAACTTTTTATCCGCAACAGGAAAACTCCCTCTTACACCTCTGAATTTTACTTTAAAATCTTCCATATTTTTATACCTTATTTCTTAATTTCGTATATTCCATTACGTTCTTTTTCTTCGCCTGTATAGATAGACGATGCTATAACAAGCAATTTTGCCATTTTTTGAATGGTTTTTTCTCTTGTTTCAAACCATTTGAGTTCAAAAACGGTTTTGTCTTTATAATTTTGCACCGTAATCAGCCTGAAAGCATCGGGATAGGACACCAAAGCCGGAGTATTTACATACAAAACATTATCGTGCTGAACAACTCTTGTTGCATGATAGTGTCCCTGAAATACTCCGATAGGGTTTTTATAGCTTTCAATAAGTCCGATAACCTGCGATGCATTACGCAGTCTGTGATTCGGACTTGAAAACGGTTCAATTAGCGGCACATGCATAAAGATTAATACCGTATCATTTTTGGCTCTGTCAAGTTCTTTTTTGAGCCATTTTAACTGTTTTTCATCGACATAACCCTGCGAGGTTACTTCATTTGTTATAATATCGTCTAAAACTATTACTCTGTAGCCTTTTTTCGGAACAAATGAATAGTATGAATTTTCAAAATCATAATTCGGGTTGGCTTCAGTAAGTATCTTCATATAAAGCTTCGTATCAAGATACCCTCCGATACACCTGTCATGGTTTCCGAAAGCAAAATACCACGGGTAATTGAGTTTCTGAACGTAAGGCAAAACGGCTTTAAGTTCTTTTTCAAGCGGTCGGTCTATTAAATCACCCGTGAACATTACAAAATCAATGTCTTTTTGCTCATTAATTTGTTCTACGGCATCTTCTAACAGGCGGGGAGATTCGCCTATCATTTTGAAAGTGGTATTCGGACTGTTTGCAGAAAAATGAACATCACTCAACTGAACAAAACGCAAAGCAGAAACACTGCTGCATGCTTGTAACCCCCACATCAAAGCAACGGTCATACAAATAGTTACAAAAGTATTCGTTACCTTTGAGAAAAAACCGCCAGATTTATTACGGTGATGTTGTTTCCTGTGATGAGTCATTATTCTTGCTTTCTAATATCTGCTTTACTTCATTATATTTCATTTCAAGATATTCGTCATCATTAGTTAAGAGGATAGCGCGGTCAAAATTTGTCAGTGCACTTGTATAATCTTTAAGCGCCAAATCGCAAAGTCCCATATATTCATAAATTTTTGAGGTTTGTATATCATTTAAAAGTGATTTAAAAAGTTCTTTTGACTGTTTGTATTGACCCTGCCTGTATAAAATTTTTGCTCTGTCAAAACGGTATTCTGGGCAGTCGTTTATCCCTATTGCAGTGTCGTTATCTTCTTTTGCCTGCGTAAGCATTCCGAGTTCAAATTCGGTGCGTGATTTCATAGCATAAGCCAAATCATCTTCGGGATTAAACGAAAGGTATTTATCAAGCGGATTAATTGCGCTGTTATACTGCCCTGTTTCAAAAAGAACTATTGCCGTGCCCAAATATGCGGGAGCAAAATCCGTTCTGGCAGATGATGATGCGCTGTAAGCATTGAGCGCATTTTTGTATTCTTTTTTTGAACGGTAAAAATTGCCTAAGTAATAATATGCAATATAAGCATTTGAATCTTCGGTCGCTTTTACAAGAGTATTCCATTCACTTGTTTCATCCCCGATTCTTTTATACTCCATAGCCTGTCTGACAAGCGGGGAAACATTATCTATAAAAGATTTGTTATCCTTTGAAATTACATGATTTAAACCGTTTTTTAAATCAAGTGCGTGTTTATTTGACGGATTTATAGTCAAAATTTTATCAAGATAAACCAGCGCAGAATTATAATCCCCAACAACACAATAATTTGCGGCAATATCAAAATAATCATCTTCTATTTCGTTTGCAAAAACGGGAATATAACAGAATGAAATTGCCAAAATTAAGGATAACAAAATCTTTTTCATAGCGATATTATAGCATAAATTTGTAAAAAGATTAAATTCATGATACTATTTATGCGTATTGAATATTTTTAAGGAGATTTATTATGAGACCTGAGGAGAGAACATTTGTTGCGGTAAAGCCTGACGGAGTACAGAGAGGCCTGGTCGGGGAAGTTATCAAACGATTTGAAACAAAAGGGTATAAAGTTACCGCGTTAAAGATGCTTCAGGTGACTGATGCGCAGGCAAAAGCGCATTATGCGGAACATGAGGGTAAACCGTTTTACCCCAGACTTATCCGCTACATTCAGAGCGGTCCTATCGTTGCGATGGTAGTTGAAGGCTACAACGCTGTTGCGGGGGTAAGACATCTTATGGGTTCAACAGACCCCGATAAAGCAGAAGTTGGAACTATTCGTGCAGATTTCGCGCAAGTTATGGAATACAATGTCGTTCACGGTTCAGACAGCGTTGAAAGCGCTGAAAGAGAAATTGCAATATATTTCAGCAAGGACGAAATCTATGATGAAAGAAAATGTATGTCAGAGCTTGTCACCGAATATTTAGATGCGGATTAATCAGACGTTACAAAAGTTCTTGAGGAATGTGCGGAAATTCTTTTTGGATTTCCGCTCTTTCGTAATCGTACAAAACTCTTGCTTTTGCACCTTTTTCGTTTGCACATTTTTCAATGAAATTTTGTCTGTACTGTGCTCTGTTTTCGGCTATCGTGACATAAGAACGGATAGAATCAGTGTAATTTTGCGCCTCTTTTTTAAGGGAGTTTGGCAAATCTTTGAATAAATTATACATTTTTTCTTCCCATTCGGTTGTTCCGCCTTTGGTGTTACGGGCATGAAGATAAAACTGCCATCCGTGTTCGGTTTCGTGGCGGGATGTTGTGCAAACCTCCGATTTTGATGTGAATTTATGACCTTTAACAAAATTAACAGAGCCTTCATTCGGGTCAAACAGGGCTTTTGCAAGTTCTTCTTTGTCGTCTGTCGGCAGATATTCGGGGTTAATTTTTATTCTTTTGTTTTTAAGTCCTCTTTCCGCAATAAATTTTTCGGTGAATGCGGTTTTTGCATCGTTTATATCAAGTGCGCGTATTCCTAAAAACGTATCATTTTGCGGTAATTTTGTACCAAGTTCAACAACGTTTTTGGAGCTTACTTTGTGTCCGCTTAGAATATCAACATTGAATTTCAGTATTCTTTTTGCAGTTTTTTCAATTTTTCCTTTTATGATATGCGGGAATTCAGTAAAGGTATGAATTTCTTTTTGCGGTTTTAAAAGATTTGTCTGTTTAACCTGTGTCAAGACTTTTTCGCCCGTTTCAATGTTTTCGCTCAGGTGGTTTGTGAAAAATTTAACGGGTGACCAGAAAAGTGTTCTTGGCAAACCATCTGCAACAGATTGCAAATGAGTATCCTTTAAGGCTCTTTGCAGAGTATATTCTTTGGCATGAATTGAAGTTACATATTCATCTTGCCCGATGACATTATCTCGCCTGATATAAACTCTGTTGCGGCAGGGTTTCCCCACAAAATCTATGGCGCGTTCTATAATATTCCCGTCGGAATCTTTAAAAGTCGTTACCTTACTTTGGAGGTAAGGCTGGTCTTTTATTCCGACAATAATTTCATCCACGGTGCGAGCGATTTGATTTACCAAACGCAAAGCATCACCCTTATACTTGTAATAAGGCAATCCTGAGATTTTAGAAACTAAATAATATCCGCTCGTCATGTGTATCTAAAAAAGCGTAAAAATATTTTTTGCTATTTAAAATGGCTTAGTCTGGTTTAATTTTGCTCTCAAATCTCTGAAACGTGCAATATCTTCCTGCGTTTTTCCACTATCTCTGAATACTGCCTGAGTTGTGGGGTGAACCATCAAAACATAATCCATGTGGATTTCAAGAAAATTGTATCTTCTTGGGGACTGATTACCCGTACGGGGGTAAATTTCAGCATTTGTTACGGCTAAAAATCTTCTTTCCCTGTCGTTTAAAAGGTCGGTGAGTTCTCTGTTGGTGTTTGTGTATTTTGAAACATGCACAACCCCTTTGATATCGTGGTCCGATGTCAAAATAGTAACCTCTATTGGAACCGTATCATTATTTTTAGCCATTTTATTCCCTCTTTTCCTAAAATCAGTATATAATATTTTTTTTAAATTGTCTATAATTTAATGTTTCCCGAATCTTCCGCCATAAACTTCGTGGACATCAACCACCGAAACAAATGCCTTTGGATCAATTTCTTTTACAATATCAAGCATTTTGGGAAGTTCAATTCTTGAAATTACGCAATATATAAGATCTTTATTAAGTCCTGAATACCCCCCGATACCTTCCAAATAAGTGACACTAATATCCAGTTTTTCAATAAGTTCTTCCCCAATTTTGGCAGATTTATCACTTATTATTCTGACTGATTTTGAACTGTTAAATCCTTCCATCATACTGTCTATTACCTTTGAACATAAAAAGTATGTCAAAACTGAGTACATTGCACTTTCCCAACCGAATACCAATCCTGCAATGGCATATATAAATACATTTATAAATAATATAAATTCTCCGACACTGAAACCGAATTTGCGTGAAATAATAAGTGAAACCATTTCCGTACCGTCAAGTGAGGCTTCATTTTTTAAAATCGCACCGACTCCGACCCCTAAAATAATACCGCCAAAAACGGTTGCCAATAAAAGATCGTTTGTAACATGTATGCCGTGGAAATAGTTTGTCGAAAGTGCTAGTATAATATTTGCATAACCTGTTAAAAGAACGAATTTTGTTCCCATTTTTCTCCAAGCCATAAGTATAAACGGTAGGTTAATAGCTATAATGAGTAAGCCCAAATTTAGATTGTACAGATTACTCAAAATCATTGAAACACCGATAACTCCACCGTCTATAATATCATTTGGGGACAAAAAAGACCCCAGTGCAAACCCTGTGACTATTGCACCAAAGGTTATTAAAAAGATTTTCCTGATAGTTTCCAAAATTTTTTTATTTTTCATTTTATTTTTCTGTCTTTTTATCTTTTTGTTTTTTCGTTATCAGTTTCTCAAGACTGAACATCCCGTTATTGTGGTCTTCTTCGGATTTTTTAATCCCGAGAATATTTTCCAAATCGCTTTTTAATGTGGGAATATCGTCATATTTTTTAAGACTGCCGTCCATTGTAATTGAAACATCACCTGTTTCTTCAGAAACAACAAGACAAGCTGCATCTGTGTTTTCGGTCATTCCTATTGCTGCTCTGTGGCGTGTTCCGTATTTCCAACTGAGTTTTGGATCTTCAGTCAGCGGTAAAAGCACTCCCGCAGAAATTATTTTATCCCCGTTAATTACTATTGCACCGTCATGCAACGGGGTATTAACGTGGAAAATTGTCAAGATAAGTTCAGTTGAAACATCCGCATTAAGGATTGTTCCGACATCTTTAAAAGTATTGCTCAAATCTTTTTGGAATACAATCAGCGCACCGGTGTGCGTTTTTGATAAATATTTTACCGCTTCAATTACTTCTTTTATAACATCAACGGCTTTGCTCGCTTGGGCGTTTTTATTGCCGGATAAAAGTCTGTTTATAAACCCGACCTGCCCAAGATACCCTAAAAGTTTGCGAAGTTCGGGCTGGAATATTACGATTAAACTCAATGATACAAACAAAACGACCGAGCGCAAAAACGCACCTAAAATAGGTAAATCTATTGCAATTAAGATTTCACTTAGTATCCAGATGAATACAAGTGCAAATGCACCTTTGACAAATTTTTCTGACTGGGAATTTTTGATAAATTTCTGATATAAAAGCATCAACAAAGAAACAATTATCAGTACTTCAAAGACATTTTTCAAGTCAAATACGTCTTTTAGGTTTGTGTGCCAGTCACCTATGCAATTTTGCAGAGCAATTAAAATACTTTCCATATTTATTTCCTCAAACTGTTGGGAATTACATCACATCTTATTAAATCGTCCAACGTTTCGCGTTTTACGATAATTTCTGACTTGCCGTCATTTACAAGCACCATTGCGGGTTTTTCAACCCTGTTATAATTTGATGCCATTGAATAGTTGTATGCGCCCGTGTTATAAACGCACAAAATATCGCCCTCATCAAGTTTTGGCAGTTCAATGTCTTCGATTAAAATATCTCCTGATTCGCAGAAACGACCGCCGACAGTCACTTTTTCGGTTTTCGTCGTATCTTTTTTATTTGCGATTTGTGCATAATATTTTGCCTGATAAAGACTCGGGCGGGGATTATCAGCCATTCCGCCATCTATTGAAACGTATTTTTTGCCTTTTGGTACCTGTTTTGAGCTTCCGATAGTGTAAAGAGTTACCCCGCACATTGAAATTATACTTCGCCCCGGCTCTAAAAATATTGCCGGAGGTTCAATTCCGTATTTTTTGACTGCGTCATTCAGCGCATTTATAATAATTTCACCAATTTCGTAAGTCGATGGCGGAATATCATCATCGGTATATTTTACACCTAAACCTCCACCTAAATTGATTTCATCAAGTTTTAAATCGAATTTTTCATCAAGACGGGAAAGTTCTTTGCACAGAATATCAATTTCATCAGAATATATGCTCGTTTCAAAAATTTGCGAACCGATATGAGCGTGCAGACCGTGTAGTTTCAGATTTGAGTATTCGTTTAATATCAGTTCAACCGCCTCATCAATCTGGGTTAAATCAAATCCGAATTTTGAATCAAGATGCCCTGTCTGAATGTACTCGTGCGTGTGGCATTCAATTCCGGGGGTTATTCTCAAAAGAATATTAATCGTCTTATTTTTGCTTTGCGCAATAGTATTTAACAGCGCAAGTTCATAAAAATTATCAACAGAAATTCTGCCCACGCCCAAATCTGTCGCCAAAGAAAGTTCGTCAAAAGATTTGTTGTTCCCGTTAAACAGAACTTTATTCATATCCGAGCCTGATTTGTAAGTAGTATAAATCTCTCCGCTGGATACGGTATCAAAACCTAATCCTTCATCAGCCAAAATTGCCGAAACAGCACTTGTGCAAAGTGCTTTTGATGCGTACATAATGTTTGTTTTGGGGTATTTTTCAAAAGCTTTTTTATAATCTCTGCAGATGGTTCTTAAGGTGGTTTCATCAATGACATAAAGCGGTGTGCCGTATTCTTCCGCAAGTTCAACCAAATCACACCCGCCGATTTCTATGTTGCCTGACGGATTTATTTTTGTTGTTATGGGTTTTTGTGACTGGTTTGCCGAATTTGCCATTATTTCCTCATTTATCTTATCATATTCAGTCTTAAAAATATACTCTTTTTTGCGTTTTAATAAGCGAAAAATTTGTCAAAATCCACATCATCAAAACTGCACAAAAGCAGGAATATATCGTCATCATCAGGAAGTCTTTGGAAATTGTACTGGTCAAAAGTCCAATATTTTGGGTTGATTCCCTTTACTATTGCGATATTTTTTTCTTTGAGGATATTTAATTTTTTCTTGACTGTTTCAACGGGAATATTGACACGTTTTGACAGTTCAACAGCGGTTATACCGTCTTTTGACGAATATTTTTCGGGAGTTAAAAACATCAGTTCAAGCCCGACCGCTTTTAGTTCCTTATCCTCATTTTCTAATGACGCATAGTATTCCATATTCATATTTTAAAGAAAATCGTAAATATAGTATATCCGTTATTTATAGGATTTGTGATAAAAATTCTGCCTTTGTGTTAAAATTAATCCGTAAATCGGGTATTTAAAAAGAAAGGAAAATCATGTTGACTAAAAGTTCAAGTTTGACCGCTAATTTCTATGGAATTGATTTTAGTGCGTATTCATCAAAAATTTCAGAATTTGTAAGTGAATTTTCATCACGCGCAAATAAACAGGGGCAGTTTTTAAATTGGGTTGATTTGCCGTCAAAACAGGCTCAAAGGCTTGATAATATTTATTCGATGGTATCTTCACTTAAAAGTGCAACCGGTGCTAAAACCCTGAGTGTTATGGGAATCGGAGGTTCAAAACACACCGTAGAACACATGTTATCAATTAACGGCTTAAATATTAACAGAACAGATATCGAATTTTATTCGGATATTGATTCGTCAAGTTGGGAAAGATTTTTATACCGTTTGGGCGGAGATGTTACAAGTTCAAATTATCTTATCGCATCAAAATCAGGCTCAACTTTTGAAACAAAAGACGGTTTTTTGAGAATTTTAAACAGACTTATTGAAGCGTACAAAGCACAGGGTAAATCTGAAGATGAGGCAAAAATTTTGGCAAATAAACACTTTATCGCAGTAACTGATGCAAACGCAGAAAAATCTGAACTCCGCAGAACATCAAATGAGAACGGCTGGATAGGTGATTTATACATCCATGATGATGTAGGCGGAAGATTCAGCGCATTTGACGACCACGCACTTTTCACACTTGCATATGCAGGAATGAAAAAAGAAGATATGCTCACAATGTTAAATTCCGCTCAAACAGTTTCGCAGGAAGCATTAAGCGCAGATTTAGACATCAATGATGCGTTAAAAGAGGGTATTTTCTGGGCTGATGCCAAATCAAAAGGCATTGACGCTTCTGTTCATCAGTATATGGGTGCAATTTTTGAAAATACGGTATATTGGCACGCCCAAATGCAAAATGAATCAGTTAAAGATACCTTAAAACAAGTTGCAAAAGTCCCCGATGCAATGCACCACAGCGCAGAGGCGCACTTTAACCCTGCAAACAAACTTGTGTTTGCATTGACTGTTCCGGTTGATAAAGGCGAATGTTGTGAAAACTCTGAAAGTTACATTGATGCTTTGACAAAATCATACTCCGTAACGGGCTCACTTTTTGTTGAAAGAGTTGAAACAAAAGGTATGGGCTTAACTCCTGAAGCCGCAGGCAGATTAACTCAGTTAAGAGCATTTGCAACGGTTTATCAGGAAATAGTTACAAGAATTATGAACAATTCAGGCTTTCCTCTGGTTTTAGACAGCGTACTTCAACCGCATGTTGAATTCTACAAAAAGAATTTAAAAGGCGGAGTTGTAGTTCCGGGAAGAATTTCGTAATCAAATTAAGAGTAAAAAGTTGATAAAAGGCGATCTCACAAAGGTCGTCTTTTTAATTGTAACAAATTGTAAACATTGCCCGAAATTTATTAAAGTTTTTTCCAAGTGTGCCGATGTATATTATGTAACTAAAACGTAATAAATTTCCTCCTTTTCCCCTACTACAAATAACGGAACCTCCGAAGGTTCCTTTTTTATTGCGGTTTAAAAGGGATATTAAGAAATTGTATAAACCTTTCTGTAGTATAAAATACTACCTATAACGGCAAGAGTTAAATTAGGTATCCACGCAGCCAAAGATGGTGGAATAGTCCCTGCTTCACCCATAGAAATAGATAATGCTCTCAAAACATAGAATGCAAAAATAATCAGAATTGTGAACAGAAAACCTCTGTTATAACGTACTCTCGGCGGGGTAATCGCAAGCGGTACACCTATAAGTACAAAAACTATTGTCGCAAGCGGAAGTGCGAGTTTGTCGTATAGTTGTACCGTCAAAGCCCTTTTGGTTTCGGAGGTAATATCTTTTTTCTTCATATATTTTGAAAGTTTTCTGAAATTCATTTCACTTGCGACATTTTCATCAATGTCTTTGGATAAATCAAATCCGAATCTGACTGTTGATGTATCAAACAGAGTTGTATTCAAAACCTGTCCGTTTTTATCAATGGTGTAAATAGCTCCTTTGTCAAATACCCAGCCTTTTGGAGATGTTTTTCCCTCCCTTGCCTGCAAAACCTGAATGGTGTCTTCTTTTGAGTTGTCAAGAACAGTGACGTTGTAAAGAGTTCTGTCACTGCATTTACCGACATAAAAAAGTCGTCTCAGGTAAGAATTTGACCCGAGTTCTTTGAATACGAAATTTTCTTTCCCGTCAGGGATATTTTTCTGTCCCAAAGACCACAAAGCCAAATCTTTTGAAGTCTTACGCATTATAGGTGCTACATTTTCGTTTATTGCAAAGGTCAAAAGTGCCATAAGTATTGAAAATATAAAAATCGGCTTAGCAATTCTGTTTAACCCGATACCGCATGACCTCATAACCGTAATCTCAGATGACAAACTTAATTTATTAAGAACCATAACGGTTGAAAGTAAAACACCCATCGGAATTGACAGTACAACAACCGCCGGCAGGTTTAACAAAATCATTATCAAAGCGATTTTGAATGGTATCCCAAACTGCGAAATCTGTTTAATAAGAGTAATGAAAGTATCTGATGCAAAAATAATTGTGGTAAATACAAAAACACCCATCAAAAACATCATTATAATCTGCTTTAAAAGGTATTTATCCAAAACTTTCGTTTTGTCATACTTTTCTTTCAACTGTTCCAAAATCTTACCAAACATAAGTTGATTTTAATCTAAAAAAATATTTTTATCAAATAAATTCAAATGTAAATAACATGCAATAAGTTTTTTCTTATTGTATAATAAAATCGTAGATTGGCATTACTATGCCGACAAGATATAACGGAGAGTAAATATGGAAACATTAGTTGCTTCAGAGGGGTTAGTTACAAAGATTATCGGGCCTGTAATTGACGTAGAATTTCCTGACGGAAATCTTCCGAAAATTTATACGGCACTTAATATTTATAACGATAAAGGCGAAAAAATTGTAGCCGAAGTTGAACAGATGCTGGGCTCTAACAAAGTCAGAACGGTTGCAATGTCATCAACCGACGGTTTAAGACGCGGAATGAAAGTTATTAACACAAATGAACCGATTAAAATTCCTGTCGGGGAAGCGATTTTAGGAAGAATTTTAAACGTAACGGGCGATCCTGTTGATAACGACGGAGCGATTGAAACGGACACTTATCTGCCAATCCACAGAGAAGCTCCGGCATTAGTTGACCAGAATACGGATGTAGAAATTCTTGAAACCGGTATCAAAGCTATCGACCTTTTACAACCGTACCAAAAAGGCGGTAAAATCGGTCTTTTCGGTGGTGCCGGTGTCGGTAAAACGGTTTTAATTCAGGAATTAATCCACAATATTGCGATGGCGCACAACGGCGTTTCCGTTTTTGGCGGTGTCGGTGAAAGAACCCGTGAGGGCAACGATTTGTGGAACGAATTTAAAGAAAGCGGAGTTATTAATAAAGTAGGTCTGATTTACGGTCAGATGAACGAACCGCCGGGAGCAAGAATGAGAGTTGGGTTGTCCGCTCTTACCGCTGCGGAATACTTTAGAGATTATTCAAAACAGGACGTGTTGTTATTTATTGATAACATTTTCAGATTTACTCAGGCTGGTTCGGAGGTTTCGGCACTTTTAGGGCGTATGCCTTCAGCTGTTGGCTATCAGCCGACACTTGCAACCGAAATGGGTGAATTGCAGGAAAGAATTACCTCAACAAAAGACGGTTCAATCACATCCGTTCAGGCAATTTATGTTCCTGCAGATGACTTAACTGACCCTGCTCCTGCAACAACTTTTTCGCATTTGGATGCCTCAACGGTACTTTCTAGAGAAATCGCATCATTAGGTATCTATCCTGCTGTTGATCCTTTGGAATCAAATTCAAGAGCATTAGATCCTAATATTGTCGGGGAAGAACACTATGAAGTTACAAGAAAAGTTCTTCAAATTCTTCAAAAATATAAAGATTTGCAGGATTTAATCGCAATTTTGGGTATGGACGAATTATCCGAAGAAGATAAAGAAACCGTAAACAGAGCAAGGAAAATTCAGCGTTTCTTATCCCAGCCGTTCTTTGTTGCGGAGCAATTTAGCGGAAACAAAGGAAAATATGTCAAAATTGAAGATACAGTAAGGGGCTTTAAAGAAATCATTGAAGGTAAATATGACGATTTACCCGAACAGGCTTTCTATATGGTCGGAACCATTGATGAAGCGGTAGGAAAAGCCAAAGGTATGGAAGAATAATTCAAAAAGATTCTTCGCCTCAAATCGTCATTCTGAGCGAATTATAAGGATATATATGCATTTAAAAATAATTACACAGGAAAGAGTGGTATTTGACAACGATGTCGATGAAATCTACACTAGAGGGGTAGACGGCGAGTTTGGCATCTTAAAAGGTCATGTTCCTGTTATGTCGGCTCTTGATATAGGTGTAACAAGAGTTAAAATCGGGAATGAAACCAAAGCGTTCACCACAATGGGCGGAGTTTTGCAGTTCAAAGACGAGGAATGTCTGATTTTGACCACACTTGCCGAAGCGGGTGAAGAAATTGATGAAATGCGCGCAAGAGAATCGTTAGAAAAAGGGCGCAGACTATTAAAAGAAGCAAATGCAAAAATGGATGCCAAACGCATAGAAGCATCTATTGCAAGAGCAAAAGCAAGACTGAAAGCAAAATTAAACGATTCTGATGCATAATAAAAAAGGTGCGATATATCGCACCTTTTTTTAATCTTATTTATGCCTGTGCTTTTCTTTTTCTTATTTTTTCAAAGATGAACAAAATCGTGCAAATTACAACACAGATAACGGTTGCTATCATCCAGAAAGAAATCGCACCGTTCCAGCCGAATTTATCTACAAAGAACCCCGTTCCGCTTGCCGATAATGCGGCTCCGACGTAACCGAAAATTCCCGTAAATCCGATAGAGGCCGATGCAACACGTTTTGAACTGCTTTCAACCGCGCAAAGTCCGCCGATTAACATTTGAGGTCCTGCGGTGAATACCCCTATCATAGCGGCATAGACGTAATCTAATACTTCAAATATCGGTTTGCCTGTCGGGTTTGTTGCAAACAGGAACAAACTCAAAATCAAAAGGCACAAGAATGCGATATTAACAGGTGTTCTGTTGCCTTTGCACAATTTATCGGAAATCACCCCCGCCATAATTGCACCTGCTGAACCGACAAGCGCCAATGTGCTTAACTTCGCACTCGCAATCGGCAGAGTGTTATTTTTAACTTCTACAAGATATTTTACAAGCCAATCCTCCGTACCGAAACGGATGATATAAACGAATGTATAAGCGATAGCAAGCATCCAGATAATCGGGTTGCATAAGATATGTTTCTTGAAAATCTGAACATAAGAAACATCTGCTTGTTCGTCTTTTTCCGCTTCTTTGACAGGTTCTTTGTTATATTTTTCAATATCCGGCAGCCCCAAAGACTGCGGTTTATCTCTAAGCCTGTTAAACAACCATGCCCCCGTAATTAAACAGATAACTGCAGGTACATAGAATGCTGCCATCCAGCCAAAACGGTCAATTACGATACCTGAAAGCGCAACTGATGCAAATACCCCGATTTGATGGGAGGTTGACCAAATCGACCATTTTGTACCACGTTCAGAATTAGAAAACCAATACGAAAGGCTTTTTGCAACAGGCGGAAATCCGCATGACTGAAACCATCCGTTTGCACCCCAGAAAAATGACAAAAGCCATAATAAAACTGTTGCAGACGGCAACCCGAAGAAACTTATATGTCCGGGGGTTACAAATATTGCACTCAATACAAAACAGATGTTACAAATTGCAGATAAAATCAATGCCGTCGGTAAAAATGTTCTTACGTTTGATTTATCCGCAATAACACCGTTTACAAATTTCCCGATACCGTATGTTACATAAAGAGTTGAGCCCAAAATGCCGAGTTGGGTATTTGAAAGGCTCAAAGCCTTACCCATTGCAGGCAGTGCGACTGCTATATTTTTTCTGCAAAGATGGAAAACTACGTAAGCGATAAAACTTGAATAAAAAATTCTCCATCTCCAGTGTTTATACATTGAAGCGACTTTTTCTTCGTCTTGTATAGGTTCTTTGGCAGGAGGTTCCGCAAAGAAAGCCCCTAATTTTTTGAACATTTGTTATTTTCTCCTTTTCCCTTTTTCTGCCCCTTACGGGGAAGTCCGCGAAGCGGGAAGGGGTTATTGTTTATTATTTTTAACTATCTGCACATTTCTTGTTTCTGTCAGTTCTGTTCTTGCGTTTTTAAGAATTTCTTTCTTATCGTCATCAAGACTGTGACCGTTTGCGAGCCTGTCCACAAAGCCCGTGTTTAATCGTGCGGCTTTAGACAACGCACCGATTTCTTCCAGAATCGGTTTTATGGTATCAAAATCATATCCGAAAGTTTGTTTTGAATTATATATAAGCAAATCGCCTTCTTCTGATGTCAGCGGTTTACCGCCCAAATCAAAGTACAACTTAAATACCGATTTTAAATCCTGCAATTCCGATTGCAAAGTCGTTACGGTATTTTGTATTCTCAAAAATCTTTCAAAAAGATATTCAACATTTTCAAGTTCTTTATTTGCCCAGTCGTTTCTCTGGAGATAGAGTTTTTTGAGTTTTGGGTATGCAAGCGCAAGTCCCATTGTATCACCCATTGCACGGTGGTGGTCTTTTAATTCTACTTTAAATTTTTCGGTTAAAGCATTTAGTCCGTGCGCTTCCAAATCGGGATAAATTTCTTTGAACATTTGCTGGGTATCAATTCTTTCATTGGATATTTCCTGCCCTGTTACCCTTTTTGATGCTTCATTTATAAAACAGTAATCAAAAATTGCATTATGCGCTACCATAGGGTAATCGCCCATAAATTCAAGAATTTTAGGCATAATTTCTTCTTCAGTTGGGGCATCTTCAACCATTTCTGGGGTGATTCCGTGAATGGCAATGCTTGATTTTCTTATATGCTGCTGCGGATTAATCAATGTTTGAAATTTATCTTTAATTTTGCCGTTTTCAAGTCTTACAGCCGCAAATTCAACCATTTTTTCTTTTGTATAATCAAGTCCGGTGGTTTCCGTGTCCAAAACTATCTCAATAATTTTTCTTCTAGCCATTTCTCTATCCTAACAATCCTACTTTAGATAATAGCACAAAAATTTTTTCTATGTTAAAATGCGTCATGTAACAAAATTTAAGGGGAGAAATTATGGCAGAAATATTAGAATTAACAGACGAAATTTTTGAGCAGGAAGTTGAAAAATCAGATATTCCTGCGGTTGTCGATTTTTGGGCAACTTGGTGTGGTCCATGCAGAAAACTCGGACCTGTTTTGGAAGAAATTGCCAAGGATTATGACGGCAAAGTAAAATTTGTAAAAGTAAATGTTGAACAAAGTAAGGAAACCGCAAAAAAATATTCAATAAGCGGTATTCCGTGTCTATTGGTATTTGATAAAGGACAACCTGTTGAAAGAATGGTAGGTTTAATGCCGAAATCTACAATAATTTCAAACATTGAAAAACACATATAATTTTTGATTTAAATATAAAAATGATGCTGAAATACGAATGTAACAATTTGTAACAGCATCATTTTTTTATGCCTTATATGTTAAAGATTACCTGTATTTATGCCGACAAACCATGTGAGTAAATATAATCAATAGGCAAAAATTATGAGCGGATACACAAAAAAAATACGAAATGGAGAAATTGGTCAAAAAACATCAGCATTTGACCTTTCTAAGCATACAAATTTTGGTCATATTGATGATTATTCAATGTCAATGCCTATTGATCCTGCCAAAGCAGCCGGTTACAGTCCGGAAGTTGTTGCTTTGGCTGCAAAATTGAAATATCAACATGAAAAAGATTTTGAACCGTCAGGGTGTAAAACGTCAAAGTTTAATGATGAATTTTATCTCCAATATGCAAAAAGACAATTAGACTTAACGTTTGATTCTTCATTTGATAAAGTGTTGGGCGGAATTGATGTTGCTCCTGATCCTGCTTATGCGCAATATTCGTATGAAGAAATTATTGCAATGGCAAATAACGGAGTAAATATTCCTAAATCTGTTCTTGCTTGGGCAAAAGCTCAGCAAGAAGCGGATGTTGTTGATTATGTCGTAATTTCAGATAATGTTGATTACAATGATGAAAATTCGAAAGATAAAGAAAACGGGGAATCGGAAATTAATAAAATCCGTTTGGAAGTGAAAGACAATGCTCTAAAAGCTAAAAAAGCGCAAGAAGATATTTCAAAAAACAGAGAAAAAACAGCGGAATTAACTAATCAGGCAAGTGATATAGCTAAAGAACAGAAAAATATTTTTCGCAATAATTCCATTGATAAGACCGAACAAATGGTAAATGAATGGAAAGAACTTGATAAGAAAAAAAATGAGAGCGGGCTTGATTCTGCAGAAAATGCAAAATATAAGCAGTTAAGCGAAAAACTTGATAAAAGTGGTGAAATTATCCAAAGTATGAAAAAAAGCTCTGCTCATTTAGACAATTTTCTTGAATCTATAGATAGTTTAAATGAAGAAGCAAATGAAGGTATAACTACCGCTCAAAAAACAATAAATTCCGCTTCAGCATTGACAAATCTTGATGACAGATTAAATACTTTTGTAAAAGTTCACGCATATAAAATTGCGGATAAGAGCAGCGGTATGCTTGAAGATACCCTGAGTAATCTTGACGATGTTCAACTCGCTTATGTTTCGGAAAAAATCGGTCATGATTTGGAAGATTTGGGTAATGAAACATTTGAAGATATACATAATGACGATACTCAGGAAATAATTAAATTTGCTGATGCTTATGTTAATAAAGCAAATCATATTGAGCATGATTTGGGTGTAGATGAAGAAAACGATGATAATAAAAAATCGGAAAAATCGGAGCAGAAAGAACAATTCGCAGGTTCAAATACTCTTGCAAAAGGCATGAATGAAATGTTTGAAGATAACAAAAATTCCTTATCCGATAATCCTTTCGGTTTCATGTTCTCATTTATGTCAAATCCGGAAGTTGCTGCAACATTTACTGCCGCAACTATATTATCTACAGAATTTGCATTAACCGAATCGGCAGTATTGAACGGAGAATCCGTTGCCTTAGGTCTTTTAGCAGAGAAAGAGAAGAAAGAGGATAAAAAACTTGAAGAAGTTGCAGATGAAAGCGTAGACAAATTTAAATCAAATAATGCAAAAATTGGGGAAAATGAAGAAAAAATAGAACAAATTGAAGAAAATGCAAAAGTTCAAGATTCGGCATCCGGCAGTATAGAGATATCCGAAGCCACAAATGACTCTTTGAAACAAATTAAACAACTCAAACAAACACAAGTAACCGACAATACGGAAGCTGAATCTCAAGAATTATCTTTGAAAGAAGAGAACGAGTTACTTTCAAGCGAAAACGAATCTTTAACTAATAAGGTAGAAAAACCTTTGGATGACAGTGCACAGGCATTATCAAAAAGTAAAAAATATTTAAAAAGTGTTGATGCAAATAACCAAATATTAAAAGCAGATACAAATGAATTAAATGAAATTTCTAATAATACTGCTAAGATTGCAACTGAGAGTTTAAAAGCATCATTAACCAATGTTGCTATTTCTGCCGGCTTGTATGTGGCTGGAACATCTATGCTTCCAAGCCCAACAGGGCTTTTCCTGATTAAAACTGCGGCAGCATGGGATATTACCGCTTCACTTCAATTGACAGGCAGTGCATTTGCGACTGCAGGTGCTGTATCGGGTGTTGTCGGAGCAGGAGTTTCAGAATTACAAAACGATGCAACAAATTCTGTTGTAAAGGCAGTTACGGGTTCAAATAAAGAATCTAAAACTTTGATTACGGAAACTGCAAATGAAATGGGTGGGTTGGCAGCTCCTGAGGATATTAAGGAAAATGATAATCAACAGGATAATCCTGTTGAAGATAATGTAAATTCCGGACAAAATGAAGACGAAAATAATAATTCTTCCAATGTTGGATTTTCAAATGAGGCTCAGGAACAAGATAAAAATTTGGTAGTTCAGGTTCCGATAGGTAGTCCTGACGAAGACAAATTTACAGAACCTTTGTTTGCCCCGATTGTCTCTCAGGAATCAAAAATTAATTTTACAGCCTCTCCTTTGAAAGATGAGCAAGCAGAGGTTGCCTTTGCTCCCGCAAGAACAAGAGCTGCAATGACTAAAAATCCTTATGTAAATGAAGAAGATGAAGCGGAGAGTATTCTTGAAAACGAAGAAGAGCAAAAAATAGCACAGGCTCCTGAGGTTGAAGAACCCGAAGAAACCGAAGAAATTCAAGAAGTAGCACAGGTTCCTGAGGTTGAAGAACCCGAAGAAACCGAAGAAATTCAAGACGTAGCACAGGTTCCTGAGGTCGAAGAACCAGGAGAAACTGAAGAAACTCAAGACGTAGCACAGGCTCCTGAGGTTGAAGAACCCGAAGAAACCGAAGAAACTCAAGACGTAGCACAGGTTCCCGAGGTTGAAGAAACCGAAGAAACCGAAGACGTAGCACAGGTTCCTGAGGTTGAAGAACCAGAAGAGACCGAAGAAATTCAAGAAGTAGCACAGGTTCCTGAGGTTGAAGAACCCGAAGAAACCGAAGAAATTCAAGACGTAGCACAGGTTCCTGAGGTCGAAGAACCAGGAGAAACTGAAGAAACTCAAGACGTAGCACATGTTCCTGAGGTTGAAGAACCAGAAGAGACCGAAGAAATTCAAGAAGTAGCGCAAGCTCCTGAGGTTGAACAGACCGAAGAAACAGAAGAAACTGAAGACATAGCGGAGGTTCCTGAGGTTGAACAGACCGAAGAAACAGAAGAAACTGAAGACATAGCGGAGGTTCCTGAGGTTGAACAGACCGAAGAAACGGAAGAAACTCAAGACGTAGCACAGGTTCCTGAGGTTGAACAGACCGAAGAAACTGAAGAAACTCAAGATGTAGCACAGGCTCCTGAGGTCGAAGAACCCGGAGAAACTGAAGAAACTCAAGACGTAGCACATGTTCCTGAGGTTGAACAGACCGAAGAAACGGAAGAAACTGAAGACGTAGCACATGTTCCTGAGGTTGAACAGACCGAAGAAACGGAAGAAACTGAAGACGTAGCACAGGTTCCTGAGGTTGAAGAACCCGAAGAAACCGAAGAAACTGAAGACGTAGCACAGGTTCCTGAGGTTGAAGAACCCGAAGAAACCGAAGAAATTCAAGACGTAGCACAGGTTCCTGAGGTTGAAGAACCAGAAGAGACCGAAGAAATTCAAGAAGTAGCGCAAGCTCCTGAGGTTGAACAGACCGAAGAAACAGAAGAAACTGAAGACGTAGCACAGGTTCCTGAGGTTGAACAGACCGAAGAAACTGAAGAAATTCAAGACGTAGCGCAGGCTCCCGAGGTTGAAGAAACTCAAATAATAAATGAAGGGACTTTTACCGGTGCCGCTTCAGAATTACAATTGGCAGAAGCCGCAACTATCTCTGGTAAAATGAAGACCAGAGGATATGCAGGTAAGAGTGATAACAACGAAAATCCGAATGTTATTGATAGTGATGTAGATGAATCTGAACCGACGGTTATTCCAACAATTGAAGCGGAAAATACTCCAAGTGAAAATACTCAGGATTTTTCAAATGGTTCAGAGCAAATTCAAGAAGAACCCGCACCTGTTGAAAATGAACCTGTTTCTTTGAATGAAACACCCCAAGAGCCTGTTTTAGATTCAAGTTCAGGTGAAGGTGTTATAAATTCTACCGATGATATAAGAGATTATGTAAGAGGTGCGGTATCAATGGGCAAACAACCTCAGGAAATTATTTCTTCGCTTTCTAATGCAACAAGAAGTACGAATGTTGAAGCTCCGATACAAACTACCCCCAAAAACGATTCCGGTAAAACTGAACAAGTAAATAAAACTTCAGAAAAACAAAATGAACAAAAACAGGAAAAAATTTCTGATCCTCAAGCTGAATTAAAGTCTGCATACGGCTCAAACGAAGATTTTGTTAAGCTTGTAATTGCAAACAGTATTGTTGAATTAATTGCTTTAGGACCTGTCGCATTTACATTTAATTTAATTAAAGTTGCATCAATTGTCGGGTTGTCGGTTTTGGATTTATTCTCCAAAAAAGATATAGTAAATCAAAGTTCACAACTTGCGGATGCTGACGTTCAAACCGCAAATACCGCAACGAGCCAGCTTGTTTCAAAATCAAATGAAATTAAGGCTAAACATGATAAAAATGTAGTATTGGCAAAATCTTATGCTGCACAATATAAAGTCTTAAATGACGATTCCATAAATGCTCAATTTGAAATGATGCAAAATCAGGCTTTGCTTCTTCAAGAAGGGAAAATTACTCAAGATCAAGTACAATCTGATTTTGCAGATATAAATGCAGGCGAGAAGGATGCTATTCGGACAAATGTAGCAAAAATATCCGAAAAAGATTCAAATATGTTAAACAGTATCAATGAGCCATCGTCTAAACTCGAAAAAACATTAAAACAAACTAATAAGTTAGTAACAGGTTTTGATGGGTTAAATGAAAAATTGTCAGAACGAAACGAAAATAATAATCAAATGGGAGACGTAGTTATAGCAGAAAGTATTACCTCCCAGATTATAATTACCGGAATAATAGCTGCACTTTTGGCATGTGGTCCTTGGTGTTGGGGGTTAGTTGCTTTATGGGCAGCTGTACTTGGACAGAATGTTGCATTTGCAGCTACTGGTGTTGCAGCAAAAATCGCCAGCAACAAAGTTGATGGAAATATTGATTCTAATATTCAAAAAGTTAAAGACGCACATAAAACAATGGCAAATATAGACAAGCAGGCAGCTGATGTTAGAAAAGTTATGAAAAAAGCATCTTTAGATAAAATGAATTATTTACCTCCTCAAGAAGAACAAGAAACTCTCGGGCAGATGCCTATGCCTGAGCAAAATGATAATAACCGAAATGATACTGAATTTGGGGATAATGATGATGCAAGAAATTCTGTAATTTCTTTTGTAAGAAAAGATAGTGATACCCGTTCAGGATTTGATAAATCTTCTTGGAATGCAGAAATTGATATAAATAATCCGAACGATGTTAAAAAAGCAAATGAATACGCGATTGCATATACAAGAGATGTGAATGACGCCGATGAAAAATCAAAAGCTGCGGCAAGTACAAATGCTTCCGCTCAGGGCGATACAACCACAAAAGCCGATGTAAAACTTGCAAGATTCAACAGAGATGGCGCAAAAGATTCTTCTAAACGCTCCAAGAAAGTCAATGCAACTTCTGCCAGCCATAACGGAAGAAAAAGAAGATAATTTAGTTTAATTGTTTTGTTTTCTTTAAATCCACTCCATCAGGAGTATGATTTTTACTTGAAATTTTTCTGAATGGTTATAAAATATATATATCATTCGGAATAAAATAGGAATTATTTATATATGACAAAAATTGAATACTCAGAAGCGGTCAGAGAGTTTATCACTTCTTCAAAGTTTATCAAATTTGTTTATTTGATAGGTTTCACTCTCGTTATTACAGCGATTATTTCTTCTCAAAATTTCTTTTTTCAGAATATTATTGAAAACGGGATAAGTAAAAAAGAGATTATTGCCGAAAAAACAATAACTGTCGAAGATGTAAAAAAAACAGAAGCTCATAAAAAAGAGGTCGCAAAAAAGATTGAACCAAAACTTGTTCCTGCAGAAGATGAATTTATCAAAACTAACCTTGAGACTTTGCGTAATGCGGTTTTGCAAATAAGAAAAAAAGAAGGTGCAAAAGAGGAAAAAATAGAAGAAATCAATGTTCTTTTTGATTTAACTGATAATCCCAAACGCAATTTTATAGTGGATTTCCTTCTAAATGTTGACGAACCCAGTTTATTGGAAGCGTTTGATAAGGCTTCATTATCACTTACAAATGTTTTGCAAAAAGGAATTACTGAGAGTGATTATGATAAGGGCAATATCAAAAAAATTATAATGGAAAACCTCGTATCAAATGTTTCCAAACGTCAGGTTGCCGTTATTTGTGCTGTTTTGGAACAGGTTATTGTTCCGAATCTTGTAGTTGATGAGACTGCAACGGAGCTTGCAAGAATAAATGCACAACAGTCTGTAAGACCGACTATGGTTACATTTGAAAAAGGCCAAAAAATCGTATTCAAAGGTGAACCTATTACCAGACTTAAAAGGGATGCTCTGCGAGAAGCTGGATATAATGTATATGAGCTAAACTGGCATGGAATTTTATCAATTTATATTCTTGTATTTTTAATAAGTTTCATTTACCTTGCATATCTCAAAGTGTTTGAAAAAAGTTATAATGAACCGCGATATTTATCGCTGTCTGCGGTACTTGCAATAATAGCATGTTCTATCGGGGTTATTTTACCGACGGGATTTTCTCCATATGTTATTCCTATCCCGCTTGTTGTAATTATTGCATCTGTTTTTATGAATCCAAGAATTGCGTTTTTACTTTCTACCCTTATTTTGGCCGTTATGACTGTTGGGATTCAATATAAAGCGCAGTTTATAATTGTATTTATAACTTTATCAGTCATTGCAATGATAGTAACCTCAAAAATTAAATACACAAGACGTTTTGATTTAATCAGGCTTGGTTTTCATTTGGGAATCGCTGGTATACTTGTTATGCTTAGCTTATATCTCATTGACAAATGTCTTATTGAAGTTGATAATTATCTAATTTTAAAAGATTGTGCTTATGTATTTTTAAATGCGTTAATAAGTTCGATTTTGGCTCTTGGGTTATCACCGTTATTAGAAAGTACTTTTCATATTATTACACCTTATGGTTTGGCCGAACTCGGTGATCATAATCAAGCACTTTTAAAACGTCTGCAAATGGAAGCTCCGGGAACTTATCATCACAGTCTTATGGTTTCAACATTGTGTGAAGCTGCAGCAGAAGCTATTGGCGCAAATCCTGTTCTTGCAAGAGTTGGTGCATTTTATCATGATATAGGAAAATTGAAAAGGCCGCTTTTCTTCGTAGAAAATCAGTCATATTTCAGTATTGAAAATCCGCACAATAATCTTACACCAAGGCTGAGCAAAATGGTGATTACGGCTCACCCTAAAGATGGTGTCGAACTTGCAAAAGAATACGGATTGCCCGGTGTTATAAATGATTTTATTCTTCAGCATCATGGAGAAGGTGTTGCAAAATACTTCTATAATCAGGCAGTAGCAGAAGAAGGCAGTGAAAACGTTAAAGAAGAACAATTCCGTTACACAGGGCCAAAGCCTAATTCAAAAGAAACTGCAATTTTGATGATAGCCGATGCAGTTGAATCAGCGGTTCGTGCTATGAAAGGCGCAAGTGCTGAAGAAATTGAGAATATTATTGACAAGATTATTGTTGAAAGGCTTAATGATGGACAATTGGAAGATAGCCCTTTAACTTTAAAAGATTTAAAAGTTATTGCTTCGACCTTCAGCAGAGTATTGAGGGGTATGCAACACAACAGAATTAAGTATCAGGAAGATATTGCAAAAGAATTCAAGAAAAATAGAATTGAAATTCCGGCAAAGGCACTTGACGCAGATTTAGAAAACAAAATTAAAGAGCTTGAGGCATCAAAAACAATTGCGCCAACTGATAAACCTGATGAAAATAATGATAATCGCGCAATGTAACTGGAATTATGAATATAAATATCGAATGTAAAAATGAATTTAACGGCAGGGATGTTGATTTTGAATGGGTAAAATTTATCGCAAAATCCGTTTTGGAATACCTTTTATCCCAAGATGAAATAAGTGGCAATTGCTGTCTTAACGGTTACGAATACCAAACAATTTCGTTTGATTTCCTTTTCACAGACGGCGGTCAAACCCATTCGATTAATTTGGAATACCGCAGTAAGAATTATCCTGCTGATATTATTACTTTTGCTGTATTTGCCGACAGTGAACCTGAAGAGAGGTTTGTTCTAGACTGTGATATAAATCTTGGTGAAATTATTATTGCATTGGACAAAATTGAAGAAAGTGCACAGGAAAAAGGAATTTCAAGAGATGATGAACTGGCATTTTTCATAAGCCATGGTATTATGCATTTATTGGGATTTGACCACATGACAATGCCGGACTATAATTTTGTTGTAGAATGGCAGAAGAAAGCATTAGGAAGTATAAATATCAATTATGACAAAATATAAGTCTCAGGGATTTTTTAATACATTCAAAAATGCACGCAAGGGTATGCGCTTATCGCTAAAAAGTGAACAAAATATCAGAGTGCATATAATTTGCGGTGCTTTGGCACTTGCACTTGGTTTTGCACTACATTTTTCATACGTAAAATTTTGCATTTTATTATTGACAATAGTAATGGTAATTTCCGCTGAGATGATGAATTCGGCGATAGAATTTGCGCTTGATTCCATTTATCACAACAAATATTCAAGGATGGTCGGTATGGCAAAAGATATAGCGGCAGGGGCGGTTATGATAGTGACTGTTGTTGCACTTATGATAGGTGCATTACTTTTTATCCCGCCGATTTACAGGATAGTTTTGGGGTAATTATTTTTGGGTAAATTTTTCATACAAATCAGGTCGGCGGAGTTTTGTGCGTTCAAGTTGCTGTTGGTGTCTGAACTGCGCAATTTCTTTGTGATTTCCGTTTAAAAGCACTTCAGGAACGCATAACCCTCTGTATTCACGGGGTTTTGTGTACTGCGGATACTCTAAAAGCCCCTGCGAAAAACTGTCATCATGTGCCGATTCGATTTTGCCCAAAGTCCCTTCAATTTTTCGGCTTACCGCATCAATTAGGCAAAGCGCAGGAAGTTCGCCCCCTGTGAGTACAAAATCCCCGATGGAAATTTCTTTTGGCTTAATAATTTCTCTTATTCGTTCATCAAACCCCTCATAATGCCCGCAAAGCATAATAATTTGTTCGTATTTAGCTAAATCACAGACCAAATTTTCATTCAAAGGTTCGCCCTGCGGTGAAAGCATTACAGTAACTGTATTTTCAAGTTTATTAACGCTTTCATAAGCATCAACATAAGGCTGAGGCGCCAAAACCATTCCAGCTCCGCCACCGTATGGGGTATCATCAACTTTTTTATGTTTATCCAGTGTAAAATCACGCGGGTTTACGGTATTTACCTCAAAAACTCCGCCCTCTTTTGCCCTTTTCATAATACTGACGTCGCAATAGTGTTCAATGACTTCGGGAAACAGTGTCAAAACATCAAATCTCATTCCAAAAGCCCCTCAATGTTGTTAATCGTAATCTTTTTGTTTTTTATATCTACATCGGGTACAATAGCCTTTACAAACGGAACAAGGCAAATATGTTTTGTGTTTGTTTTTACAGACAGTAAATCGGTTGCACCATTATTTGAAACACCGATTACAAACCCCAAATTTTCCCCTGTTTCACTGTCAAAAACCCCCATTCCGACAAGTTCGTCAATGAGAAATTCATCCTCGTCAAGATTTTGCCTTATGGTTTCTTCATCGGTGAACAAAAGCATTCCCTTATAAGGCAAAAGGTCGTTAATTGTGTCTATTCCTTTGAATTTGACAAGCAAAAAGTTCTTATTCGGTCTGCAAGATGATATTTCAAGTTTTTTATACTCATTATTTTGTTTTATATAAACGCAGTTTAAAGACATAAAAAAGTCCTGACGGTTTTTGGAAAAACCGACTTTTGCTTCCCCTTTTATGCCGTGGAAATTGAGAATCTTGCCGACAGAAACGTATTTATCCATAACTATTCTTCAGAATCTGACTTTTTAGGTCTTCCTCTTTTCTTTTTAGGTTCTTCTTCTGCGGGAGCGTCTTCTTTTGCTTTTTGGTTTTTAAATTCTTCGGGGACATCAGGTCTGTCCTGATTCCAGCGTTCCATACCCATTTGAGCACGAACAAGACCGATACCGACGTGAACTCTCCATTCATCCATCTTTAATTGCGCAGCAATAATTTTGTGGCATCCGATTGGAGGTAACGGCAACAACGGTTCGTATAACATCTTAATTGCATTTAATTGATCCGGAGTAATCGCAAGTTTACGTTTCGGGTAAGGCAACTTCGGAAGCATCATCTTTTGTCTGATTAAATTTATTCCGAAAAATACTTTTCTTGGTTCCAAACCGATTTTTTCACCGATTACTTCGTGTGCATCAGGGTTTGGCAGCGGAAGCATAAGCTTGTAAAGGAGTTCAATTTGTTCTAATTGCTCCTTGCTGACAAGTAACGGCTTAGGTGCCTTATTCCTGTTATTTTGCGGACGTCTGTTATTGTTAAATCTGTTATTCTGAGGACGTCTGTTGTTAAACCCGCCCTGTTGCGGTCTGTTATTGTTGTATCTGTTATTGTTGTAACCACCTTGTCGATTGTTGTTATAAGGTCTTTGACCTCCCTGACGATTATCTCGGTATCCGCCCTGACGGTTGTTGTTATACCCGCCTTGGCGATTGTTATAAGGTCTTTGACCTCCCTGACGATTATCTCTGTATCCGCCTTGATTGTTATATTGCTGATGAGATCTTGGTCTTTCTTCCTCATCATATCCCCCTGCAGAATAGCTGCTGTAAAATTGCGGAGTAGATTCATTATCAGCTTGCGGTTGAGAATAATCCTGTTCTGTCTGTGATTCACCTGAAGGTGAATCTATCATCATATTCTTGTCGGGGTATAAACAGTCGGGGCAAACAACCCTTTTAGGATTCTTTGTTTCGAATTCACGACCGCACTTAATGCACTTGTTTACATACATAATAAAAGCCTCTTAATTAATAAAAATCAAAATCACAATAAAATAACAATAATTCTAAATATCTAGATAAAATTCCTCACAGTATAAATCAATTCAAAAAATAAAATTCAACTCTGTATTATAATTTTAACATGTATTTTACAAAATGTAAAGTCCTCCATATAAATTAGATTTATACGACTGGTACAGGGTTTTAATTTAAAATATAAAAATTCAATTTTCCTGTTCAATTTCTTGTTAAGCAAAATTACAAAAATTTTAATAAAATTGAAAAATATGCTACTGTATGTAAGAATAACAAGGAGGGAATTTTAAGGAGGGAATATGAATAAATTTTTGAAAATGGTTTTATCGGTCGCCGTATTTTGTCTTACTGTAGTGCCTGCAATGGCTTATCCCGATGTTGATGAAAGCTACTGGGCATATCCGCAGATAAATATGCTGACCGAAAAAGGGGTTATTATCGGCTATCCCGACGGAACATTTAAACCTGACAACAATGTAACAAGAGCGGAATTTGCCGCTATGGCTATTCGTGCATTGGGTCAGGAACATACGAAAGTTGTTCAGCCTGTTCATTTTACGGATATTGACGAATCGCATTGGGCTTATTCGGATATTCAGAAAGCACTTTATTTTGAATTGGTTTCCTGCGACAAAGACGGGGAACTTTTCAGACCTGATGATTCGGTATCAAGAGCGGAATCACTTACGGTTGCCGTTAATGCGCTGACAACAGAAACTATTACCGTTGCAAAAGCAAAAGAAGTGCTTGAAAAAACTTATGTTGATACGCATACAATTCCCGAGTGGTTTATAATTCCTGCAGGTAAAGCGGAAATTTTAGGAATGATAGTTGTTATGCCGTCAGAGGATGTGGCACGGTTAGAGGCTGAAAGACCCGCAACAAGAGCGGAAGTTGCCGCAATTTTATTTAATATGATGGAGCAGGCAAAATTAAATCCGAATGCAAAACTTGCGGAAGCAATGAGAAAGAAAACCGGAGATGGCTTTGTAATTGAAGAAGCAACGGTTCAAGGCAGTATAGGTACAATCCCTGCGGGAACTTTTGTTCCTGTCAAACTCAACAGTTATTTGAGTTCTCAAACAACAGAGGGCGGAGTGCTTTATACGGCAAGAGTTCCTCAAAATTATGTAACAAGAGAACATTATATTCTTTTGAGAGAAAATGACCAATTAACAGGTCAGGTGCTTGATGTACAGCCCGGAAAATATTTTGTCAGAAACGGTGTTCTTGTTTTGAAAAATAATCTTGTTAAAACAGAAAACGACCAGATTGCTCCGCTTGTCGGGGTTGCCGAAATTAAAAAAGACAGAAACTGGTGGATGAAGTTTGTAAGATGGGCATTCAAAGGTGAACAGTTAGAAGTTATGACTAACGGTGATGCTTATATGAAACTTCTTAAACCGATTAAAGTTGACCTGACAAACGGCTGGATTTATACGGAGTAAATTATTTATGTAATAAAAAGGTGTGTCAAAATGACACACCTTTTTTATTGGAAATCCAACAAAATTTTTGATGAAGATTTGAGTAAATCGAATGACCATTTTGCGATTACAAAACCGCCGACAATTCCGATAACAGGGTCAAGCAAAGTTAAGCCGAAATATTTGCCCAAAAGCAATGCCAAGATAGCAAGAACCGATGTCATAGCATCTGCGACAATATGCAGGTATGCCGCTTTATAGTTTAAATTTTCGTGTTCTTTGTGATTATGTTCACACTGGCCGCAATTGCAATGAGAATGTTCGTGGTTATGCAAAGGATTTTCTCTACCCATAATAAATATGCATAATAAATTCACTACAAGACCTATAACTGCAACCAAAATTGCTTCACTGAAACCTATTGACAGAGGATTGAAAAATCTTTCAACCGATTCCCAAATTATGCCTAATGATGTAAGTCCGAGCAAAATCGCGCTTGTATAACCGCCAAGAGCATTTAATTTTTCCGTTTTATCCTGAAATTTTACAGCAAGCAGACAAACTATCAGCGTAATTCCAAACGCAAGAACATGCGTTCCCATATGAAAACCATCTGCCGTTAAAGCCATTGAATTATTTATGATGCCGAAATAAATTTCCGCTATCATCATTAAAATGGTTACAACAATTACTGCTATTGTTCTTTTTCTTAAAATTTTGTTATCCATTTTTACTTCCTTTGCCTCAATGTTAAACCCTGACAAAATAATAGTCAAGATGTGGAATTAATGATATTTATGCTATAATGCACTTAACCAAAGGAGTTTGAAATGAGAGAACAATTACTTTCAATAATCGAAAAAAACAGTAGGATAGGGATTAGCGAACTTGCGGTTCTTTTAGGCAAAGACGAAATCGAAGTCGCAAATGAGATTAAAAAACTAGAAGAAGAACATGTAATCTGCGGGTATCATACCCTGATTGACTGGGAAAAGACTTCAATAGAAAAGGTTTCAGCTATCATTGAAGTTCGTGTCACTTTGCAAAGAGGTCAGGGGTTTGACAAAATCGCACAAAGAATTTACAACTACCCCGAAGTAAAGTCCGTTTACCTTATTTCAGGCGGATTTGACCTTATGGTAACATTGGAAGAAAAATCCCTCAAAGAAATTGCGACATTTGTATCAGATAAACTCTCGACTTTAGACAATGTTTTGAGTACCGGAACGCATTTTGTTCTGAAACGATACAAAGAACACGGCACAATTTTAGACGAAGTGAAAGAAGATGCAAGAGAGGTTGTTACCCCGTGAGAAATTTTTTGTCGGATAAAGTTCAGAATATTCAACCCTCAGGTATCAGAAAGTTTTTTGACATCGTAACAGAGATGAAAGATGCCATATCTTTGGGTGTTGGGGAACCCGATTTTGAAACCCCTTGGCATATAAGGGATGAGGGTATTTATGCTTTTGAAAAAGGCAGAACTTTTTACACCTCAAACTCGGGACTTTTGCCGTTAAGACAGGAAATTTCAAACTATATTGAGCGTACGCAAGGGGTGAATTATAACCCACAGAATGAAATTATTGTAACTGTCGGCGGTTCGGAAGCCATTGATATAGGTTTGCGTGCATTGATTAATGACGGAGATGAAGTTATTATTCCTCAGCCGTCTTATGTCTCTTATGCGCCCTGTTCATATCTTGCGGGCGGTAAGAATGTATTTATCAACCTGAAAGCCGAAAACGAATTTCGTTTAACTCCTGAAGAACTTGAAAATGCAATAACAGACAAAACAAAGGTTTTGATTTTGCCTTATCCGAACAACCCGACAGGGGCGATTATGGAAAAATCAGACCTTGAAAAAATCGCAAAAATTATCAAAGAACACGATATTTTTGTGATTTCGGATGAGATTTATGCAGAACTTACCTACAAAGGAAAACACGTTTCTATTGTCAGTCTTGACGGGATGAAAGAGCGCACACTTTTGATTAACGGATTTTCAAAGAGTTATGCAATGACAGGATGGCGCTTGGGTTATTGCTGTGCGCCGAATTGGCTTATTAAACAGATGACAAAAATTCATCAGTATGCGATTATGTGTGCCCCGACCATTAGTCAATATGCGGCAGTTGAGGCACTTAAAAACGGGGATGAAGATGTTAAAATAATGCGCGAATCATATAATCAGCGCAGAAGATTTTTGATAGATGCGTTTAAAAAAATGGGTTTAGAGTGTTTTGAACCATACGGCGCATTCTATGTTTTTCCCTGCATAAAAGAATTTGGGATGACAAGCGAGGAATTTGCAACAAGATTTTTGCAGGAAGAAAAAGTTGCCGCAGTCCCCGGGACTGCCTTTGGCGATAGCGGTGAAGGATATTTGAGAATATCTTATGCGTATTCGCTTGAAAAACTCAAAATCGCGATGGAACGACTTGAAAGGTTTATCAAAAAACTGAGAAGTTAATTATCCTACCAAAATCAGGCTTAACCAGATAAACAGGATTCCTGACATAATTCCGACAATGGATAAGTGCCAGTTGCCATACTCTTTTGCAAGCGGTAGGAGGGTATCAAACGATATGTAGGTCATAATTCCCGCAACACCTGCCATCAAAATTCCGACCATAACCTGCGGTAAGAATAACCCGAAAATAAACATTCCGACTAACGCACCGATAGGTTCTGTTATCCCTGACAATGCCGCATAAAGCATAGCGTAACGCTTTTTACCCGTTGCATGGTAAATAGGCAAAGCAACCGCTATACCTTCGGGGATGTTGTGAATAGCAATTGCAAGAGCAACAGAAATACCAAGAGTTATATTCTGTGTTGTTGTTAAAAAGGTTGCTAATCCTTCAGGGAAATTGTGAACACAAATTGCAACGGCAGTCATTATTCCGGCTCTTTGTAGTTTGTAATGTTTAAAGCCATCATTATGTTCAGGAGCATCCGGATCCAAAAGTTCTTTTGTATCAACGTGATCGGGCAAAAAGTAGTCTATCGCTATTGAAACCAAAAGCCCTGTGATAAACCCAGCAAACACAAGCCATTCAAAGCTGTGCGGAAAGTTTATTTTTAAAAGATTTTTTGCTTCCGGCAGAATGTCCATAAAGGATATAAAAATCATGACCCCTGCACTGAAACCTAACCCGAGCGACAATGTTTTGAGATTATCTTTTTTTGTTACAAACGCAACAACTCCGCCAATTGCGGTAGTCAGACCCGCAAGCATCGTAAGACAAAAAGCTGTTGCAAAATTATTCGGTAATATCATAACAAGTGTAAATCCTTTGCAGGTTTATTCTAACATGAAAAATTTTTTTAGGTAATTATATAGGAGTTACCGCAAAAAATATTTTAAAATCGTCACCCACCCTTGCTCCCTCCCTCACAAGGGAGGGGAAATTTTATTTTGTCCGCATTACAAACTAACGCTTATTCTGCGATTACCAAATTTGTAAAAGTCTATTCACAATACACGACTAACAATTTACTTTTATTTTTTCAACCCCTCGATGTATTGAAAATTATATAAAATGCCATGACTTGCGCATGGGGCATGGATTAGCGCGGTTGCAGCTATTGAAAATATTAAGGAATGTTAAGTGCCGGGCGGACTTGAGCAAATGGCTGAAATCATGTCAGCGACATGGTTTCAGCCATGTTTAAAAAACTTGAAACACTTATCGGATAAATATTTTGGACAACATGAAAAAAAATTGTAAAATAAAAATATGCTCATTAATTGAGTGTCTTTCTTGTAGAGGTAATGATTAAATGTTTGAAACAGTTAGGGATAATCTTTTACGGATACAGGAAGAAATTGAACCTTGTAAACCAAAAATAATTGCGGTAACGAAATATTTCGGGCAAGATGCGATAATCAGCGCTTACAAGGCGGGGGTTCGTGATTTTGGGGAATCAAGAGCGGTTGAGGCTTGCGAAAAGATAAGTTCTCTTCCGACAGAAATAAAAGAAAATTCTACATTTCATTTTATAGGTCATTTGCAAACAAATAAGGTGAAATTAGTTATAAAAACTTTTGATTATATTCATTCTGTTGATTCTTTAAAACTTGCACAATGTATTTCAGATCACTCAAAAGAGGTTGGTAAAACCCAAAAGATTCTTCTTCAGGTTAATAATGCGGGGGAAGAACAAAAGTTCGGGTTTTCAAAAAATACTCTGTTTGATGTATTCCAACAAATTCAAAAGTTGGATAACATAGAGGTAGTCGGTGTAATGAATATGGCACCGCTGGGGGAGGATGAATCTGAATTAAACAGATTGTTCTCAGAAATAAGACAAATCAGAGATGAACTAAACATTAAATTTGGTTGCGATTTAAAAGAAATTTCAATGGGAATGAGTCAAGATTACAAAATTGCAGCGGTGCAGGGTTCAACAATGCTTAGGATAGGTAGAAAGTTATTTACATAGTAATACGGAGGAAGATAAAGTGGCAATTGTAGAGAGTTTAAAAAAAGCAGTAGATTTCGTTATGGATGGTTTTAGAGATTCTGATGAAGTATTTGAGGACATCAATGATTATGATGGATATGAAGAAGAATACACAGAACCAGGTTCAAATGCGGTAAGAATTTCTGATCCGATTTCAATGACAGAAAGAAGACAAGAAAATAAAGTTACAACACATCCAAGATTTAATAACTCCGTAAACGAAATAGTTGTAATGGAACCTCATTCATTTGATGATGTTGCTACAATTGTACAACAGTTAAAAGACAGAAAAATTGTAATGTTAGACTTGCACCTTTTGGACAATCACCAATCACAAAGAACCATTGATTATGTCTGCGGTGCTTCTCAAGCATTAGGCGGACAGCCAAAGAAAGTCGGAGACAGGGTATTTGTTTTTGCCCCACATAATGTCACTTTATCAGCAGATACTCCGACAGTTCAAAATAAGTATGATACTGCGTGGAGAACATCTCTACAGTAGTAATCTTGGTATGAGAAGAGATAGTTTGTAAATTCGGGCATCAGAAATGATGCCTTTTTTTTATTAAAATTATTAAACGTTTTCCTTTTCTATCTGATTAAAATATTTTTTCAGGGTTTCGTAATTTTCTTCCTTCATCAAAACTCCGCGGTATTTTGATGCGTTTTGAACTCCTGAAATATAGTAAGGATAGAACTTTCTGAAAAACTTTACTGCGACTTTTTCCCCTCTGATTTCAACTTCCTGCGCAAGATGAGTTCTCATCATATCAAGTTTTTCTTTCATTGACGGCGGGGGCAGAATCTCTCCCGTATTAAAATAATAATCTATTCTGTATAAAAGTGTCGGATCGCCAAGTACTCCTCTGCCTATTGCAATTCCGTCTGCACCGCTTTTTTCTATGCATTCTATTGCACTTTCAACGCTATCCACATCCCCGTTTGCAAAAACAGGAACATCTACGTTGCTCTTTAAGTCTTTAATCTTTGTCCAATCGGCTTTACCAGAATACATTTGAGAACGCGTACGAGCGTGTATGGTAATGAATTCGGCTCCTGCTTGTTGCATTTTTTGTCCGAATTCAACATAATTCATCTCACCCGCACTGTATCCAAGCCTGAATTTAACACTCACAGGCAAATGCGTTCCCTCTTTAACTGCCTGAACAATATCATAAGCAAGTTTAGGTTCTCTCATAAGCGCAGAACCATCATGACCGCAGACAACTTTCCGCACCGGACAACCCATATTTATATCTATAATATCAGCCACCTCAGACAGTCTGCGTGCGGCATCTTTCATCATATATGGCTTATGTCCGCAAATCTGGTAAGCAATGGGATGATGTGAATTGTCAAGCATTAAAATATCCGTTTGCTTACGATTTTGTGCCAAAAATTCGGAACTTATCATTTCGGTTGTGATAAGACAGTTTTTATTATAATGCCTTATCATACTGCGAAGGACGTAGTCTGTTATTCCAGCCATGGGGGCAAGCGAAACGCGGGATTTTAATATATTCAAAACTCTATTTTTTTGCGCTATTGGCATTTTCTTTTAATTCCTGAGCTCTATCATTTGCATATTTTTTGTACTCATCATCGGGCACATCGGAATTTGCGTACAATTCATAGTATTCAATGGCTTCTTTATATTTTTTAAGTGCATCATAGTTTGACGCTATCATATAATTACATATAGTGAAATCTTTATTCAGTTCGTAAGCTTTTTTCAAATCCGCGATTGCCTCGTTGTGTTTGATTTTTATATCGTATATCATTCCCCTGTAATAGAGCGCATAATCGTTATTCGGATTTTTTGAAATAAGTTTGTTAAAATCAGTCAGCGCTTCATCATATTTTCCTGCTTCATATTTGTTAATGGCATCATTTAAAAGATTGCCCATATCCATTTCTTCAATGGATTTTAAATATTCAATTGCCTGTTTATTGTTTTTGTTAAACGCTATTGCTTTGCCAAGATAATTTTTTGCATTTGTATAATCTTCTTTTTCTCCGTATAAAACGGCAATATAATAAGCAATATCAGAATCTACAGGTTTGAGTTCCAATGCCTTTTTATAATATTCAATAGCACTGTCTTTGTCGCCGAGTTCCTGATAAGAGGTTGCAACCCCAAGCATTGTATTAACCGTCGGCGGTTCTATTGAAAGATAGAGCTTTATCGCATCTTCATATTTTTTGTTATTGTATAGTGCCGCAGCGTTGCGAATAACCGTATCAGTTTTCATTGACTCGATATTTTTGATGTTTGTTTTAATTGTTTTATCGTTTGGGAATTTTTCTTGTGCTGTCTTTAATATACTCAATGCCTCATCGTATTTGCCGTTTTGTGCTTGTGCTAACGCAATATTTACAAAAATTTCACTGCTCGGTTTCCCATCAGTAAGTTTCATCGCTTCATAGTACATACAAATTGCATCTTCAATTTTGTTTGCCTTATGAAGTTCGATAGCATAATCATAAATTACATCAGCCTGCGCTTTTGGTGAAATATTTACTTTTACATATTCAACAAATTCCGCAGGGGTTGATGATTTTTTGACATTTTCTATCATCTGCTTTTTGATTATTTCGTTTTCAGGGTCAACAGCAAGAACTTTTTTGTAACCCTCCTGCGCGATTCGGTCATCACCTAATTTTTCGTAACACTGAGCTCTGTATAAATTTGCCTGAACATTATCCGGATACAAAATCAAGACTGATTCATAAGCCTTGATGGCTGTTCTGTAATCCTCTTTTTGCTGATACAAAGTTCCGACATTTATTCTTGTATTGATATTTGACGGGTCATAAGATTCTGCTTTTTTGTAGTAAGAAAGTGCTTCATCAAGTCTGTTTTCTTTCTGCAAAACAGCACCCATATTGACGTTGTAATTCGCGTTTGTCGGTTCTTCATTGAGTTTTTTGGCAAAAATCCGCTCTAACATGTACAAAATATCTTTATCACTTTGTTTTGTTTTAGTCAAAATATAAGAATATTCTTTCATTGCAGAATCTGTGTCATTGTTGTCATCAAGTGCTTTCGCATAGGTCAGTCTTAAATCCAAATCGGACGGAGCAACGGCAACAGCTTTTTTGTAATAATCGATTGCACGTTTTTTGTTGCCCAAAATTATCATTATATCGCCGATTTGTTCAAAACTTGATTTTTGTAAATCTCTTGAACCGAGTGAATGGTTAAATTCATAAGCGGCAGCAGAGAAATTCCCTTCGGCGCGAAGCCTTTTTGCGTTATCAAATCTGTTTTGCGGACTTCTATCATAACCGATTTCTGTCAAACATCTGTCTAAATTGCTTATAATCTGATCTATTGCTTGTGCAGAGTTTCTTGCATCTCTGTCTTCAGGATAGTATTTAAGATAAAATAATGCGCTTCTGTAATCATCTGCGGCTTTTGTCCAGTCTTTGTTTTTGTTCGCATAATCTGTACCTCTTGAAAGATATGCATTAACAAGTCCGATTCTTGCAGATTTATCAAGGTAATTTATTCTCAATGCGCTTTTAAATTCGTTTATTGCGCCGGAATATTGATATTGGGTTAAATAGCTCTGTCCCAAGTCAAAATGCTCTTTGAAATCTCCAAAAGCACTTCCGCTTAATAAAATTACGGATAATATTGCACTCAATACCAACGATGTTTTTTTCATGTTATTCCTCTTCTTTCCCACTATTCTATAACAATTCCGCTTATATGTATATACACACGCTGGCTAATTGTAACAAAAAAAAGAAGACTTTTTTAAGGTCTTCCTTTTTAAATTGTGAATAAGGTTTTTTGAGTTAAATTTCAAAACTTGCCATTGAAATAAAACTCAGACACTCGTCGAACAAATCTTTAATAGGCTTTTCTAATGAAGCCTCTGGGGTAAAATTCATCTCCACCGTGTCCATGACCTTTGTTTGCTTGTCCATGCGTTCTTACTCCTTATTTAATTTTCACAATGTAAATCTTGAATTGAGTCTGTTCGATTAACAATATATATGTCGGAATAATTCCAAAAAACTTTAGGAATTTATTTAAATTTTTAACTTTTTTTTACAAAAGCCGAAATAATGGGATATTTGCATGGTTTACAAAAGTTAATATTTTACATTTGGTCAATGTTTATGGTATTATTAGTGACGTTAACAGATAAATAGGAGACAGGACAATAGCTATAGTAAATACCAGATCAAAGGACAAAACAATTTTAAACGAGTTTATAAGAGCAAAAGAGGTTCGCTTAATTGACGAAAACGGTGAAAATCATGGGGTTGTACCCACTTCAAAAGCATTAAAAATGGCAGAAGATGCCGATTTGGATTTGGTATTGATTAGTCCTAACCAGGAACCGCCCGTTGCAAAGATTCTTGACTACGGGAAATATAAGTATGAACTTGCAAAAAAGGCAAAAGAAGCGAAGAAAAAACAGCATGTTGTCGAAATTAAAGAAGTCAAAATGAGATACAAAATCGACACCCATGACTACGAGGTTCGGTTGAAAGCGGCAAGAAAGTTCATCGGTCAGGGCAACAAGGTTAAAGGTGTTGTTATGCTTCGAGGTCGTGAAATGCAACATTCAAATCTCGCATTTGATTTGGCAAACAAGTTTATAACTGACATGCTCGAACATTCCGACATGCAGGTAACTTTGGAGAAAAAACCTCAATTAGAGGGCAGAAATGTTACATTCTTCCTTGTCGGACAAGCCCCTTCATAGCGTTTCTTGACAATAGTGTTTGAGCAGGTAGAATAAAAAATGTACTCCGCAAGAGGCTGATAACAGAATAGATTTACGAATATGCCGCAATAGCTCAGTTGGTAGAGCAAGGGACTGAAAATCCCTGTGTCCTTGGTTCAATTCCGAGTTGCGGCACCACTTTTAAAAAACACCACTTGTTGGTGTTTTTTTATTATCTTTTGTTTTAAAAGTGAGCCATACTCGGATGCACGGTCAAGCTACCTTTTAACAGGACATTTGGTCGGAAGGGGTTTTTGTCACTGCGAGCGGAAGTGTGGCAGTCCAGCTAATCTTAGCGATTTTGTGTGGTCGGAAAAATAAAATTCAAATTACCCCAAAAGTACATTTTCGGTTCTCAAAATTCCAATTTTGGAAATTTAAAAGAGTAAATATTTTGCTCAAATCCCGACCAAATCTAAATTACACAAAAGGACAAAAGTTAGTAATTTGAAATGTTTCGTGCATTAAAATGCACGCTACAAACTAACAAAAATTATTTTTACATGCTTTGATGTAATTATAAGGTATATCTATGAATATTGTAATTAACAATTTTTATAATAAAAACTATAATAATTACCAATTTGTTACTTTTAAAGCAAGAATACCAAAAGATTCGGCTTTAATAAATTCTTTGACTGACAA